>Ga0099825_1006522_pt1 | contig 14541 bp, 8 predicted proteins | sample SiratroredBW_FD_76838 | JGI IMG/M metagenome (GOLD analysis project Ga0099825, IMG submission 76838) | Root nodule microbial communities of legume samples collected from California, USA - Siratro red BW | ecosystem: Host-associated > Plants > Roots > Nodule | place: USA: California | collected... | reverse complement strand
ATAAAAAAATAAAAAAAAAAATAAAAATAAAAAAAAAAAAAAAAAAAATAAAAAAAAATATAATTTTTTAGTTTTAAAAATAAATAAAAAAAAAATATATATATATATATATATATATATATATATATATATATATATATATATATATGTATATATATGCTTGTGGATGGTTTTTTGAAATCAATCATAAAAGTTTACACTTTGAGATAGACGAATCAGCCCACCCAGTGACTTTTGGTATTTGATTATTCATACCAAGAATTATTAGATAAGATCTTAATTTATTTTGTATGAATTTTATTAAATTATATTATTTTGTTTTACATTTTTCAGTTCAATAAAAGAATTTTATAACACACTATACTTCAATTAATTAATATTTTATTTGGTTGTTAATATTTCTAAAATAGAAAAGTATTTTCTAATAATGGAGATCTTTTGCCTACAGTGAAAAGAAGTTTAAAGTTGCTTTTTCAATGCTAATAAATTTGTCTCATTTTGATTTTTAATTCGTCGTTAAAATCACTTTCTTATCTATCTCTGCAGATTTTTTTATCAAGACGTCATTTTCATCATCCTCTAATGCACTTCCTTTTTGTACTCTTTTTTTGTCATTTTTCGAGTTTTGTCTAGCTATATGGTTCTCCGGTTCATTATATAATGTCAAAGTTTTGGGCTTTGCGGAAATACAATCATAAATGGGACGGCTTCTTCCTGCACCCCATCCTTCACCCCATCCTTCACCCCATCCTTCTACTTTCACCTCCATAAAAGAATTAAAAATACTATTTTACCCTCTTCATTTTCTTCATCTTCTCAGTTGTATCCCTCTTTATCTTCTGATTGTGCAATACAAAATATATTTTTTTATATTCTGAAATCCAAAATACAAAGAATTATATTTTAAATTGTATAATCCATAATATAAAAAAAATTGTATTTTAAATCATAATAAAAAATAATATTTCATATTACACAATTTAAAATTTTAAAAAATTACATCCTAAATTATATAATCCAAAATATAAATTTTTTTAAAAAATAATTTCGTAATTTTCAAATTATGAAGGTGCAAGAGGAAAAACACCAAGATGCAGGAAGAAATCGTTCATAAATGGACGGGCTTATGCCTACTGTAGCTATGGGGCCTATAACAAATCCTTCAAGAGAAGACATTGGGCCTCCACCCGAATCAACAACCCAATTTTTATTTATACTTTTTTCAGTTTTAGTAATATCGCCATTTTGTAACTTTTATTGTTTTAAAGTACAAATCTAGAATATTAAAATTTAAAACATTCGGAAAATGAAGTTTGAAAATATATTAAATCTTTAACAGTTCTGGAAGTATTTTTGAAATATTAATTTTTTGGAAATATAGAATATTAGAATTTTTATTTTAAAATATACTTTCCAAAAACCAAGTTTTAGAAGGAAAAAAAAAAAGTGGGACATCCGTTTAGTTTAAGGAACAAGCTTTCCACCATTTCACACAATTCGTAAAAATTCTTGGCACTTGGATTTGCTTTGGTATGAATGAGTGTTTATTAAGTTTTACTTTATGTTGTTTCATTTATTACGATCCTTCAACATTGTCTGTTCTTGTTTATTAACTGGGATTTGGATATTGTTGATCAAGGTGAAAAGTTGAGGTCTTTGTTTTGAGAATAGCAAGTATTCAACTATTGGGACACCGGGTTTCGTCAAATTAACCATGCTGGTGTGTGTTTGCCATTTTTTTTTTAATTGTGACCATGACCATGATTGTTCTTAAGCTTCCAGAGGCCCCAACAAAGGAAAATGAAATGGGGTTTTACCCAATAGCCAGATTCAGAAAAGTTTCCCTTCAAGATGCCAACTTTGGCAAGTTTGGTAATAGTTCCTGTCAAGTTCTCATATTGATCAGTTTAATTCATCTTATTTTACAAAAACGAATAATTTGAAAGAAAAACCAGCAACATTTTAGAAAGATTTTTACATGGTACCCATTTTTCCTGTCATGTCTTGCGAAGTGAATGAGGACATAAAAAGTGAGAGTAAATCTAGGTTGCCAAAAAATCAGCCGTTGAAAGCCGTGTATTATTAATTCACTGATAAAGAATCAAAACCCACCACCGAACAATTTTGATGATTTCGCTAGTATATAACTAACAAAATACATCTTTTGCTTGCCAATCTTGGATGTTCTATTACGCTGCATTAATTAATGGAGTATCAAGTTTTAACTGAGATTATTCAAGTAATAAAACTAGATTATGTGAAAGTGCAGGAGTAATGTTTATGTATAAACAAACTTTCGAGAATGAAATTGACTCCTCATATGATTATCAGCTTAACATTACAGCAAACTATCTTTCAGATATCAAACCTTATAAGTCTCCAACACGTAAGGCATATAGTAATACACTAAAAAACTTACATATCTCGGTGTTTGTCGTTATACGAAGGTATAAAGAAAACATACACAATCCTTACTTTGATCCAATCTTTAGATACCACAATGATTGTTATCCAATTCATACTGATTTATGGTTTATTATCGTTGAAAAATTTTCCCTTGCACGTGACTAGCTAGCTTACTTACATACACGTGAGTCTGAGTAAGACCACTGGTCTTCATAATTATCCATGTTCCTCTCCCAAACAAAATTAAGAGTAATTTGATATTAACAAGAAATAACATCCTATCTTGGTTAATTACAATACCTTGTTTATATATATATATATTTGTGTTGTAAATGTAGTTCATGATATTCAAAGATGGAATCAGACCCGAGGTATGACTACGACCGGTTTGTAACTCGTAGAACAGTAAAGTACTAATGTTATCCTTTATGAATTCCAAGGTGAGACATCTCATGAGGATAGAAATTAGAATCCCAAGCCATCCAACATAATATTCTACTATCCAAGTATAGTCCAACAAAGTGTAATCAGTGAGATAAAACCAAGATGAAGGAGCAAGAGGAGAATGTCTAGGCGTTTAGAATATTTTAATGGAACTAAAACTGATCACTAGGTAAATATTAATCTGATAAACTACATATTGTCTTGAAGGACCGTGATACACTCCTAAATGTTTTCTTTATGCTAAAAACCTAAGTTTACCAAGTAACAACAATGAATTTACTAAAAGTCTTCTTGCCTTCCACCACAAAAGATCGAAACGCTTTTACATAAAGCTCAAGCGCAGGTCCAATGGTGGGTGCTCTATTTGTTCATAAGAAAACATGGTATTACTATCCCTACATTCATTTGCATGTAACCTTAGGTTCTCTGGTTCAGATTCACCGAAGGAGTTCAAGGGAAATAGTTGAAGAGTCTCAACAACCCTATCTGGCTCTGAAACTCGATAAGTATCAGCAAGACCTATAACAATAAGAAAAAGTGTTAAAAACACATTACATAGAACCTCAGCAGCTAATTCACAATGTTCCACTCTCTTCCATAAACTTTTCTATGAACACTTTTTATCGAAATAGATGTAATACTTACTTTGTGTGGAAGTATTGAAGGAGTTTTGTCTGGGAATGACATCGTTGTCATCAAAGGAGACCTTGCGGCGCTTCTGTCTTTCCCTGGCCTTATGGTTCTGAAACCAATAGAAAACATTCTTGCTCTCTATCTTACCATAAAAGCTGAGCTGAGTGGAGATCTTTTGAATCTGGTCAGTGCTTGGAGTGCGGAGCCCTGACCTGAAGAGTTCAGTTAGAAGTTTAACCTGTTCGGTGGTGGGATTCCAACGCCCACACTTGGTGCCAGTGGCAGAAGAAGTAGTGCTCCCACTTTTACCACGGACACTTCCTGATCTGATGCAAAAGCCTGACATGCCCTCGTCCATGTTTTCTTCCAGATATGATTCTCTCTGAACTCAACTTTATTAGTTCTGAGATTATCTGAACCACAAAGATCCCAATCCGTGTGCATATATATATATAATACCCTAACTCATTAATCTAATGCCAAAATCTTTGTCCTTTTATTTTTTGTTGCATTGCTGTGTGGGGATCACAGATCTTACAATCAACGTTCTGTCTTCTTTGAATTTAGAGAATATGAGGGACCATTGACATTTTTTATGGGACAAAACAAAGGTCATGTTCCATGAGTATTTTTTGTGTTTCTTTTCATGAAAACACTGCATAATTGTTATAATTTTGAGCAATAAACAGTTATGTACAAATAAAATAGGGCACACCTGTTATATTTATCATGATTTTAATATTTGTTGTGTTTCCATTGAAAAATAACATCAAAATATTTTTTTTCATTGCATGTGTATTTGATCTGGTTCATTTAGAGTGGTGTTTTTTCATGGCAATAAAGAAATAGAAAGTCATGCGCAAAAGCAGCCGCTGTTCAACGTTTCGGTCTTGGGACAGCGAACTTCAAGTTTCACTAATTGAAGTTTAACCATATTTTATATGATTCTTCATCGTTTATTTATATTTATTTCCTCGAGTTCTTCTTAGACACAACACAGTGTGTTTTTCAGTAAAGTGTGCACTTACTCCTAAAATTTATACTGTTATATATTTGTGTAGTTTTCATTGTCTTATCTCTGATGCTTAGTGCTTGGACAGCATTAATTGTCAAATTAGTCCAATTCCATCAAGACATGTGAGTTAAGCCAAACTTTGCTTTTAAAAAGAAACGGTTGCCCGCTAAAGCTAAAGTTCATGAAGAATAGTTAAAAGTTAACGTTGTAATATACTATTTATCTTATAATGAGTTCGGCATCTATCAACTCCAAAAGCTAGTATAGAATATATCATAAGTCATTCGCTTGTAAACAGTATTTTGACTATGTTACTAATAAGTGTGAAATCTTCAACAAAACACTCCACATTTTAATTATATAATATTAGTGTCATATATTTATTGCAAACCCTAGTGCCTAAAATTGAACTTTTAAGTTAAGCACTTGTAGGTGATTCGTTTAATTGGACATATAAATAATTAAAAATCAAATGCTAAAAAGAATCTTTAATTTATATTTGAGTCTAATTTAACTTCAAAGTTAGTTTGTAGGGTAAAAAAGTTTAATACATGTATATTGATCATATAAATAGTTAATGTTACATTTTCCGCAAAATGAGAATTCAATTTAATAAATAAAATACAAAACTGTAATTAGACTAAAAGTGAAAATATTATTTATAAAAAGAAAATTATGAACGAAATTTTATTACAAACTTGACTAATATCTTTTTTTGTGAAAAATCATAATTTTGTATTTTATTTTCTAATATTTTCCTCTAGCTTTAAAAAATCAAATATAATATGTTAATTTCTATATAAATTGAGTTTTATACCAACCTTAACATAAAGACACAAGCTTTTCAAACACTTCCTTTCATTTTATGAGGTATGATTTTACCATTATTTAGTACTTGAATTATATCATTTAATAGGTTTAAAATTATTAAATATTTTTAAACCACGTGTCAAGATTTATTTATTTTTTTAAAAATCTATGTTTTGAACTACTTTTAAAAGTTTTATTTAGCATATTTCTTAATTTTTCTTAATCAATTCTCAAACACTTATATTCTCTCTTTAATTATTATTATTTTTTTTTATAAATTTACACTTTCTCTCTGAACTTTTACTTGTATTTTTCTCATATATTTATTTAATCATAATTTAAAATTGTCATTTATTGTAGATTTTAATGTTTACTTTAAAGTTGATATTAAAAATAAGATTGAATTTAAACTTAAAAATATGTTTAATAATTTTATAATTTTTAGATTTAAATTTTATTTCCAAGTCATTATTTCAAATGAATGTAATGTGTTAGGTCATGGAAATTAAAAAAAAAATGTTTTATTCATTCTTCTTTAAAATATACTATACCAAAAACTAGATATACTAAGTTGACTTGAGTTCATGGGAATCTTCCTTTTACGACGTGGGGGCATAATCACTCACAGAGACGACAACAAATGCATCAAATAGAGAGATTTGAAGGGGCACCTTGCGACCACACACTGGAAGCTTTTATTTTCTGAATGTTACGTCACTTTCTCCATGTCTTCTGTCTTTTCCTTTTATAAAACTTCTGGTAACATTTTCAGACTTACCATTTTATGAATGTAAGAAGCAAAATTAAGTATAGTTAAACTTTAATTCTTTAATTTTTTATTTAATATAGACCATGAAAGTGTTTAACTTTCTCTGCTTCTATTTCTTTCTTGGTTCCAAGCAAAGGCTGTGATTCGTGATATAATGGTGATGGAAAAATAAAAGAAAAAATAATGATAGTGTGGTTGAGTAACACGAGAGTGGTAGTCAAGAAAAGACAGAGACCACATTCTTCCTTACACTTTCTACAATTCCCGAGGATGTTGTACTATTCACGAGTGTCTTTTGTCTCTTCAAACTTAGCACTTAGGGCTCTAACTCCTACGTCTTTTGGCCTCAAGCTGTTTGTTGTTCAGTCTACATGTCATGTAAGCCACCAAACTAGCTATCAAGTAATTTCCGCAACTAATTAAGCCTAATACCAAACAAGAAGGTGCTGCCAATTTGCAAATGGTCAAAATTCTGATTACAACAACAATAATCAGTAAATAATCACTGTATTCTCAGAGTTCGAGTTTTAAGTTTGTGTGTAAAATGTCTCCGGTTTTTTTCTTTAAATTCAGTTTCATAAATGATTTTTCATCTCTCTCCATAAGTTGTCTCTAATTCTCGAAGAAGACTTCTACACTTGATAAAATATGTTCCATGTGGAAGACTGAATACAAATTAGAAGAAGTCGTGAATTTTAGACTTACTCCTCAGTATAATCTAGTTTCTCATCATATAGTATTTTCAATTGTACATGAGATATTATTGTTCTAATATCATAAGTGCATCACAAAATTTCATATCAAAAAACTGTTTATAAACACATGTATATCATTATGATAACCCATCAAACTCATGTATGATTACCCAAATAATCTCTAAATAATTAGGATGGAAGCACCGATCATAAGGTGTCTCTTCTATCTTTCTTAAGTGTAAACACTCCATAAAAATGAAAAAAAAAATGATTTTGTAATCTCTAACAATGCAATAATTCTCCCATACAAGACTTTTAGGTATGAATAATTGTAAAGGTGGTTTGCTTTTAGGTGGGTTGATGGATGTATATAAGGAGTAGTGTTTGATGAAAGGAGAAAAGCAATAAAAAAAGGAAAAAGGGTTAGGAATAGAAGGAGGAGAAGAAGCAATGGTGCAACAGGCGTGAAAGAAAGAAAGGTAGGACGCCGCCACACCCTTCTCCGTATGATCCGTGTCTTTTACTTTCTTGTCGCTGCTTTTACGAAACCAGGTACCTACCATGCGCAACACAATTAACACATTTTCTTAATTCAAAAGTTCCCACTTAATTCTTCCCTTCTAACTGCATTGCAACACTGTTTCTTCTTTATGGAGAATAAAAAAATATGTGTTTGATCCATGCTCATACAATACAATCCTTAGAATGTGGATGTGCTTTTCCAGACACGACAATAACATAGGGTCAGTGAACTGCTTAAACAATATATAATACCAAATTACCAACGTTGTCTATGAATATCAGTGGCAGAAGTTGCTTCCACCACTCATGTACACTCTGATTGTTGCATGCCCCGGTTAGTGGGAATCTTTCAAGTTTTCTCAACACAAATTATATATTAATGACAATTTTTTTTATTTTATTTTATTACCATGAAGAGTCTAGTATAGTGAAGAGGAGATGCATGGATGTGGACCATATTAGGTGAATACCATACTAAAAGCAAGGGTTTTTTTTTTTTTTTTCTTGTGTATCATAATAAGAGATAATGCAGACACTCCCCAGGAATCAAGTTATAATTATTTGAATAATTAATTTGCAATGACCAATGATGTATGTGAATTGTGGGAAAATGCTCTAACCTGGTGCAATATTCCAATTGTGTAGTCGGTTGATTAATCCTACAAATCCCGAAGTGAAATAACTTGCCCCCAATTCAAACTTTTTTGACAACCGAGTCATTGTTAATTAAAGGGTATCATGGCTAATCTATAAACAACCAGAAAGACGAGCACAATCACAACTTTTGCTATGTGTCACAAGCAAAAATTATAAAGAAAATTAAAACAAAAAGAAAATCCAAATTTGCAAAAATAAAGAAAGAAACTCACATACGTGGCTCATCCAGTATATCATGTGTGGCTCATCCAACGAATGATGTGTGTCTCTGCCTAAACTGAAATTTTCAAATCTCACTTCTCACTCGCTTTTCTTTTTTCACTCTCCACATACTCGTTACCTCTCACATTAAACCCTACTTCATTTTCTCATAGATTCTCTGCTCCTGTCCACATACTCGTTACCTCTCTCACATTCAAAAACCCTACTTCACTTTTTCATAGATTCTCTGCTCCTATCTATGTCGCATCCTATTTTGTTTCAAAATTTGTCAAAATCGTGTTATAATTAGTGTTTTTCTTTCTCTCAGACTCTACAATACTTTTCGTTCTTTCAAATTCTATATTATTACTTTTTTTTATGAATATTAATGATATTTCTTTTAAAGGAGTTATATTTTAAAAGTGGACAATTTTCCAGACAAAAAGCATTCTCTTAGTGATGACTCCTGTGTTTACACTTGCAGATGTGTATTTTCAATTTGTAAAACCATTCAAAGCTTGATTTGTCTAATTTGATGTATTTCTTTTCACAGGATTTGTTAATTAAGTTTTCAAATTAATCTAATGATTTCATTCCAAATGGCTGACTTGAGTGTTTGTCATTGTTTTGAGATATAATGTGGCAGTCACTCCATCTAAGAGAGAATGTGCAATCATTCTTCAGGCAACAAAAGATGAATTGTACTTAAAGACATTAAGAAAAAAATTAAAATTGAGAAATGAATAATGAATTGTAATACGAGAGGATAGTTGTATTTTGTAATATATAAGGACAATGATTCATCATCAATGTTACATTTGGTGAGTTAAAAAGAAAACTTCTTGTGTCATTTGAATCAATTAAGTACAAATAATTAAATAATTAATATATTAATCTGTTGGCAATTATTAACATATTTTAGAAACTGATCAAATTTTTTAATAATTATTAACAGACAATTGAACGGAGAATTTATTAAAATATATTTATATGTAATAATAATAATAATAATAATAATAACAAATATTCAGATAATAATAATATTAATTAAGATAGAAATAATAATAATGATAATAATATTATTATTATCATAAATAATAATTGTGATAATAATTATAATTATTAATACTATTATCATCAATAATAATAATAATAATAATAATATTAATATCAATAATAAAATAAATGTAAAATTAATAATAATTAAGATAATAATAAAAATAAATGTGGTAATAATAATAATAATAATATTATGGTCAAAAGTGTTAGCTAAAACTGTTTGATCGTATATGTGTTGGTGGAGTGTTTGTTTCTTTTGTTATGTTTTCTCTGTTCGAAGGGTTGTGAGAGGATGTTTGGTTTGATTTTTGACAGTGATGTTTGGTTGTTTTGAGAGGATGTTTCTAAAAACACCAGAGACAGATTTCGGAAATATCAATCGAGAACATGTTTTGGAAATGTTATTCCAAAAAGATGTTCCAGATTTTAAATTTCAGAATTGATTTTATTACTTCCAGAACGCTAATTACACCCCCTCCAATTGATTTCGTAATGTCAATTTCGGAAGTCTCTCCGGAAACCCGATTTGCAGAAAACATTTTCCCTACTCTACGAAAAATCTGCGGAAAATAACGGACATACCTCAACCATCCACCTTCCTTTACCTCTTAGCACCACCGGAATTCCTTGCTGGAAAAATGACCACTGTCAACACCCAAAAACCCGTCTCCCCAAAGCCCTGAAACACTCACTGAACTGTTGCGTCTCTTCATTTCAAATAAAGTGACAAGGCAGGACTAGAATTTAAAAAATATAATTGAGTGTAGGAAGCAAATGAGGGGGTTCAAGAAGCAATTGTAACTTTTCAAAACGTGTTTTCTTTTTTTCATCCGAAAAAGCCATCTCAAATTGAATAGAAGGTTCACAAACCCGATATAGCTAGGTTTGGTTTTGTGATCGTATTGGGCTAAGCAATTTGTTAAGTAAAGTTTATGTTCACCAGATAACAAACGTATTAGTAGCGAAAATACTTCTGGTATTTTGTTTGTAGAAATACGTGAGCTTAAGCCGTAACTCGTTACAAATAATAAAGAAACCATTACATTTTAATACTTAATTCATGCACATGTACTAAGTATTCAAATCCAAGTAAAAAAAAATTATCTTAATCATTTTTATAATTTTTCAACTTGAATATAAACATACCACATTGAGACATACTATTATCGTATTTTATTTTATTTAAATCTTAAATAGTATTATGGGTGTTATTTAATAATAATAATAATAATATATAATAAATTTAAGAATAAAATATTTATAGATATTTAAAATACTACAAATGCTACAATAACAACAAAAATAATAATAATAATAATAACAATAATAATAATAATAATAATAATAATAATAATAATAATAAATTATCAAGATTTGACTTTGCAAAACTAGTTTAATTTTATAAATGATTAAAACTTATGAAAATGGTGTAATAAATAGTATTGATGTGTGAAAATTAATTATTTTTCTATGCTAAACATTGCTAGAGCAAATCAATCATGAATTTAAATTTCCACCAATCTAACTATTACAATAATTTAAAAATTCAATTTAAATATTACATATTATTAAAGCAGATCAATCATGAATTTGAAACTTCAACTCTTCTTTACAGAAGATCGGCTAAAAACCACTACAGTAATGAAAAATTTGCTGAAGAATATATAAATAAAAAATAAAACAAAGATAGTTACTTGAAAATTATTATAATTCTAAATTATTAAGATATTATTCTCCAAGATTATAAAACCAAATTAATTTTAAAATCATTAAAATTTATAAATAAACATTGAAATAAATATTTCTAATATATACTAATATCATTTTTCTAGTATGTAATAAAACATTAAAACATAAATTAATTTTGTCTGTTGTTATATTTATCATTTCTGGTAGTTTTAATCTCTATTAAGTATGTTATTTGTAGTTTACCTCTTTTCAGATAAAAGATCTAGTGTCTGTAACAGATTAAAGTTTTTGATAATCTTTAGAATAACAATTATTTTCCTTTCTGTTATTGTCAACAGTTTCTAAACCCATGTTATTATCGACAATTTCTAAACCCCTGTTGTTGTCAATGATTTTTAAATCTCATTAATGTTAGTGGTTTTTAAACTTGTTACTATCAATCCTTTCTTAATCCTCATTATTTATTGTATTTCTTTTAGTGTGATATATTTTTTTTAATGTATATAAATCAACTAAAATATGATAAAAGACAAAGATTTTTAAAAGTGAAAGAAATTTATAATTAAATGTAACATTCAAAAATTAACAAAAAAATAAAATCTACAAATTCAAAGTTACATAGGTCTAAAAGTTAAAATGTGAAACATTACTATATCATTTATTCTCAGTGATAAAATTAAACATAAATAACATTATTTAATTATTATTTTTTATGTTGATCATTTATTTCTTTAATAAAAAGATTTCCTTTATTATATATCTATCATATAAAATAATAATCATAATTAATAACATTATTCAAATTATAATGTAAAATATTTATTAATTTAATCAAAATTTAAATTATCAATGATATATGAAATATCAAAGTCACAACCATTTTTCCTATAGTTTTGCACAAAAATAAAATCATCATTCTCTTTATCTCAGTTACTTGTAAAAATCTATTTTATTACAACATTAATGAAATTAGTCAAATTAAACAACTTTAAAATTTACGTGTAATATTTATTTATGAACGTAATAAATAGTGTTATGCACTGTCCCATTATTCTTTAATTTATCTATCTAAATTTCACAAAACTTTAAATAAAATATGTAAGTTTAAATTAAATAGAATTAAACAAAAGAAGAAAATCTACAAAATCTAAAGAAGAAGAAGCACTCTTGACTACAATCTCAGCTTTAATACGAAGAGATTGCCGCATCCAGCTGCAACAACTCATCATTTTTATTTGATGAAATCATTTTTGGCGCTAATTGCATCACAGGCTCACCAAGTCTTCTTTGGCCCTGTAAAAGTTTTGGTACATAAAAAACCTCATTAAAACATAGTACATAGGTATTTTGATTCATATCAAGACTGTATATCACCCACACTTACTGAAAACAACACTACTAAATAAGAATTTCCATCAACAGTAAATAAAAATAATAAAAAAAAAGCTTCATTTTGGTCATCGGAAGATCCTAAGAACAATAATTTAGTTTTCCAAAGAATATTAGACCAGATTGATTCTCTGATGTTAATTTGTAGGCATCAAAATAGTCCAAAGCATTCAATAGCACCAAATTAGTCATTTGAGAAGTAAAATTATCATTTGGAATTCATTGTGATGTTACTGATATTTGGAGGATTAAGTGATCCATTTATTAATAGTAATGGAAGTTTTGCAACCACTAATGAGTAAAAATATTAAATCCATTAAAAAAATTATGTCAAGCTATTAATAAAAGACACATATGAAGTGTTGGTTGCCAAATCTGACAGATTAGTTTATATTGACATATATATTGTCCATGATCAACAATGATAAGCCATGGTTTTGTTTGATCGTAAAACGAGTTCAAATTCGCGTGAGGATTTCAAACTCACCTGATCTAACAGAGCATCCAATTTATCTGTGAAATCAAATTCCATGTAATAATTTGACTTGTATGCATCAGCTAGATGGCATTCAACAAAAATCATTCGATGTAGCGCAAGACATGTATCAAATTTATCATCCAGTTCCTTCACAAACAAGAAAGAGAAGTGAATTAAAAATAGTTATTTTCTTCAGCAGTGTGACATTGTTACTGAAAGCAAGAGCACCTCTTTCAAAGCTGGTTTGTTGAAATTTATACAAATTTGATGACAAAAGGACCATAGGCCATGTACAGAGAAGCAGAGGCAGAAAAATAGGGGCATGCAAACCTAGCTATGCAATGAGAACACTACACAAAGGAACCTCAACAATGATACAGTACTATCATCTATTCTAGATTCTACAAACAAGGTTCGTAATTCTGATGGATTCATTACCTGTTCTATAACCTTTTGCATATCAATCAAGCACGATAGATATTGAGTGAAAATCAATTTTATATTGAGATTTAGCCTATTTACAGCTTCATTCATACCTATATGGCTGTGTTGCAGGCAAATCAAAATAGAAGTCTTTTGTGGTGATTTAGAAGGTCGCAGCAAATGTATAATAACAAAACATGATAAAAATTATAAATAGACAAGGTAAATGAGAGATAAAACGTAACACACTGAAAAGACCTAGATACAGAACCTACGTAAGAAATGTAGAAAGTGAAAAAAAAAATCAAACACACTTATGTGCGATTTATTGATTTATTAAAAAAAATTATATGGAATTAGAAAAACTCCCACTGAACATTTATTGTAACACCATTTAATAAATCCATGTTGAAATTAAGATTTATTGTAAAACCATTTAATAAATCCATGTTGAAATTAAGAATTTTTGTAAATATATAAAAAGACACTTTGAAATAAATAGACATCAGCCAACTATTAGTGAGACAAAAGAGAATATATATTTTTTTTAAAAAAATCTTTGAGTTTGTTTTTTTCTCAATAAAAAAAAATCATGATATCTGAGGGAATAAAAGCGACGAGAAGCTACCGAATTAAAAATCTATGTAATGAAATAAATCAGTTAGCAAAATAGCAGAAAATAACCTAATCTAAGTGTCAATATGCTTGATGTTTTATTAACTTTACATGCACTTCCTCAAAGTTTTATCCGTGTGATAAAAAAATTGAACCTAATAATTTTGGAAAATAATTTTTCAAGTTTAATTTTTACATGTTAATGCAAAAATTTGTTTATCCTTCTCTTTGTGATAATTTAAGAAGGTATACATACAATTTCCACTTAAAAGTTATGTGACAATCTGGCATGTCTGTTCCATGAATGTATGTGGGCCTAGAGAATCATATAAATTCAAAACCACATAAAAAAAAGACAAATTTTTCCTCCACCCCCATACCCTCTTCCTGTACCCCCATATAATTTTTTTATTTCATAACTGCACTTCATGAAATTACATAAATATCTCTATCTTAATAAAATCTCTCCCCTTCCCAATCGGATGACCAGGCTATCCGGTTTAATTTTTTGAAAATGAGAACCAGATGGGGGGTGCATCCGGTTCTCATTTTAAAAAAAAAATACAAACCGGACTACCCCATCCGGTTCTCAACCCAGCAGATCGAAAAATCTTCAAATTCGCCGTCGACAGCCCCCCAAATCCCAAATCAACTACTCTAATCATCAATATCACCTACTAATTGCTAATAAACATCGTCCAAAGCTCTCTCCGCTGTGCTAGTGAGCCAAATACTT
>Ga0099825_1006520_pt1 | contig 14546 bp, 14 predicted proteins | sample SiratroredBW_FD_76838 | JGI IMG/M metagenome (GOLD analysis project Ga0099825, IMG submission 76838) | Root nodule microbial communities of legume samples collected from California, USA - Siratro red BW | ecosystem: Host-associated > Plants > Roots > Nodule | place: USA: California | collected... | reverse complement strand
TGATGAACCATGCCACTAACGCTTAAGGACTAAGCCAATCACCAACACACAAATCCAACTAAGGACCAAGACCTAATCACCCAACCATCTTCATGTTGGCACAAAGTCTTCACTTGAACAATTCTGGTCCAGGTTGGTTCCAACAGATTCTTCACGAGGCAGTCTTCATCAACTTCACATGCTAAGTCTTGGTGCTTACAATATTGACTTCATCAAATCACATGCTTAGCCTTGGTGCTAACAGGATTCATGTGTGGTTAAGTCCCTAATGCCAGGACTATATATAATGCTAGCCATATGCATAAGACAATACTGAAATCATATTCAAATTCAAATAGAGTCACGCATGTTGTGCATTGATGGACAGATCAAGCAAATCTTTTCAGTTTAATTTTGCAGATAATAAACTATTACAGAAATATACTTAGCTTTATGTCATTGATAAAGGCCATATTTCAGTGCTTTCAAACTATAAATTCTGGATGATTTAGTGCCTTTAATGTTGAGAGCAACCATTTAATGTCTATATTTTACCTTGTAATTAATGAAGAGTGCATTGTGACTCCAGATTGATAAAGAAGAGGATTTCAAGAAGAATTCAGAGGAATTATAGAATACGAGCTGGAAAAGGAAGACAATACAGTGGTGAAAGAAATACAAGAGAGAAGAAGAGTACTGTTAGTGACAAATTGCTTAAGCGTCAAATTCAAATTGAGCTAGAAGTCACTAAAGTCTGAAATGGCACAAAAACCTAAAATTGTCAGGAGGTATAAAGGAGGAAAGAATCTTCATTGGAAGAGGAGCTGACTGGCGGCTACAGTGAAGAACAGTGCCCTGCAGAAGAATATCTCTTGTTTTCATGACTTCCATGTGTAACTAACTTGCATCTATTTTTGGATTGAATGTAATTTCCTCACACTTTGTATTCTTTTTGTTCTTCTTGATAATGCATGAGTTATTCAGACTGTATTCCCCATGTGTGCTTAACGCTTGAAGCATTTGCGCAACTGTTTCTTGAACTTTGAATCTTGAAATTAACTGGAAAGTAGTTTTGAGGTTTGGAAATCATTGAGAGTACCCATTACAATGCAACAACAGGGATGGGTTACATTGTAATGGTTGCGTAAAGCAACTACACTTAACGCGGGTTCACCCTCCATGAAAGCTGGAAAAACAGTATCATGCAAGAGGACCTATGAATTTCAATACACGAGGAATCAAGTTGAGTGAATCTTATTTGTGCAAAGTCATAGGATAAACATGCATTATTAATGATTTATGGTTAAGAATACAAATAGTTGAGTTAATGAGTTCAATCCCAAGATAGTTTCCCCACTACTACATTTATACTCTATTTTATTGTTCATTTTTATACAACCCATTACTGTTTGTAATCTGTTCTGTATCAAATCCTTAAACGCTTTTCGCTTAAGTTACTACATTAGCTGAGGCTCGATTAATACCATTCCTTGTGGATTCGACACTTGTACTTATTTCTCTATATTACTTCTTGACTTGGTATACTTGCCAAAAAGAGTCAGCAGTCATGTTTCAGCTTTTGACTTGTTGAGTCTCAATAAGCATATGACACGTGGAGCTTTTGATTTTATCTCTCCTCACATGTTCTCTACAGTAGGTGCCAGCTCAGCTTGGTTAATGCTTTTTCATTTGACCGAGAATCTGCATTGAAATCTTTTCATTCCCCATATAGCACTCTTCCTTAAACCAACTTATTATCCAGAGGTTATTGGGTCTCCTCGTTCAACATTCTCTCATCCAATCAGTTAAACAACATTTACACAAAATCAAATTTTATGTCAATTCCAACAATTTCAGTCAAGGCTAAGTAAATTGTCTTAATTGATCTGATCAATCACATAAGGCATAAAATATAACCAATAATCAATACATTTATGAGCTGATTTAATTTTCAAATATTTTTGAAATCAATAATTCCCAATTCATTTATGAGAAAATTAAACTCTCTTTATTAAGAGGTTTTGTAAACAAATTAGCTTATTGATCCTTAGAATTTACAAACAGAAATATGCAATCACCATTAATTATGTGATCTCTAATAAAATGGTGTCGTATTTCAATATGTTTAGTTCTGAAATGTTGTGTAGGATTCTTTATTAAATTTATTGCACTAGTGTTATCACACAATAATGGGATTTGAGACAAATTGAGACTGAAATCAGTTAGTTGTTGTTTAATCCATAAACTCTATGCGCAACAGCTTCCAGCTACAATTTATTATGCCTCTGCAGTGGATAGAGCAACACAAGCTTGCTTCTTATTGTGCCATGACATCAAACTGGACCCTAATAGATGGCACATTCCACTTGTGCTTTTTCTGTCAATTTTACATCGTGCAAAATCACTATCAGAATAACTAATTAGATTTAAAGATACCTCACTTGGATACCATAGTCTGACATCAATTGTCCCTTTGAGATATTTTAGTATCCTCTCGGCTGCCATGTAATGTGATTCCTTAGACTTTGCTTGAAATCTTGCACACAAACATACACTAAACATAATATCTGGTGTGCTTGCAGTTAGATATAACAATGATCCTATGAGACCTCTATATTTGGTTTGATCATAATTTGTTCCATTCTCATCAGTATCCAGAGAACATCCAGTGGTGATTGGTGTAGATGTTTCCTTGCAATTCTTCATGTCAAATTTCTTCAATAATTCTCGACAATATTTTGATTGGCAGAGAAATGTTCCATGCTGAAATAGTTTCATTTGTAGGCCAAGGAAGTAATTGAGTTCTCCCATCATTGACATCTCAAATTCTCCCTACATTGCTTTAACAAATTGCTTGCACAAAATTTCATTAGTTGAACCAAATATAATGTCATTTACATCATCACATGCCCTCTTAATGAACAATGTCTTATCTATTTTTCCTCTTTAACCTTGGGAAAGAAGGAAATTACTTAACCTCTCATACCACTGTCGAGGTGACTGTTTCAAGCCCTATAGTGCTTTCTTGAGCTTAAAGACATGATCTGGGTATTTGTGGTCTTCAAATCCAGGTGGTTGACTCACATATACCTCTTCATCAATATATCCGTTGAGAAAAGCACTCTTGACATCCATTTGATGCAGACTAAATCCATTCATACAAGTATATGCTAATAGCAATCTCACTGCCTCCAATCTAGCTACTGATGCATAGGTTTCTGCAAAGTCTATACCTTCCTTGATTGTATCCTTTTGCAACCAGCCTTGCTTTATTCCTTACAATTACAAATTGTTGTCCAGTTTATTCTTGAATACCCACTTAGTTCCAATAACATTCATTTTCTTAGTTCTGGGAACTAGTGTCCAGACTTCATTTCGAGTAAACTAATTTAGTTCATCTTGCATTGCATTAATCCAGTTGCTATCTTCAAGTGCATCAGCTACAGTTTTTGGCTCTACTTGTGATACAAAGGCCATGTATTCACAAAAATTGTTCAATGATCTTGTTGGTACTCCTTTCTGAACTTGACCAATAACATTGTCCAGTGACAAATTTTTAGGAACTCTTCATTCTGTTGGCAATCCAGAATTAACAGTATTTCCACCAGCTCTAGACTCAATTGATTGATCTCTCTGTTCAATTGATTGAATCTCTAGCAGATTACTGGCTTCTTTAGATTTATTATCCAAATTGTTATCAACTTGTTGAGCATCTGGAACCTCATCATCTGCACTTGTCTTAGGGCTTTCCTGCATGTTCTGGTTAGTCTCATCAAATGTTATATGCATGGATTCCTCAACTAGCATGGTTCTCTTATTATATGCTCTATATGCATGACGAATGCAATGAATAACCAAGAAAGATACCTTCATCAACCTTTGAGTCAAATTTACCCAAGTTATCCTTTCCATTGTTTAAAATGAAACATTTACATCCAAAAACTTTTAAATGAGAGAGATTGGGCTTTCTACCTTTAAACAACTCATAGGGAGTCTTCTTCAAAATAGGTCTAATAAGTACTCTGTTTAGAACATAGCAAGTTGTACTCACTACATCAACCCATAAATATTTTGGCAAATCTGATTCGTTCAAGAGTGTTCTTGCTAGCTCCTCCAAAGATTGATTCTTTCTCTCTACAACTCCATTCTGCTGTGGAGTTCTTGGTGCTGAGAAGTTGTAATTGATTCCTAATTTGCTGTAGAATTTGTCAAACTTCTCATTCTGAAATTCTCCCCCATGATTTGACTTGATGGAAGATATGCCAAAATTCTTCTCATTATGGATAACTTTGGCAAATCTCTTAAAAACATAATAGGTTTCATCCTTGGTAGCAATGAATAATGTCCATGTAAACCTAGAATAATCATCTACTATAACTAGACCATAGTAATTACCTCATAGTTAGGCAGTCCAACTACTAGTTCTTTAGATGTAAGTCTATTGAGATGATGCATGTGAATGTGAGCTAATCTCCTATGCCATAACCAAGACTCATCATTCCTAGTAAACAAACAATTCATACTGGAAATAATGCATGAGACATTTAACATGTAAACATTGTTTACCCGTTTACCTACTAGTACTGTTTCACTTGTTACTGAATCTGATATGAGGCAAAGGTTTGGCTCAAAAGTGATGTTGTACCCTCTGTCACATAATTGGCTTATACTCAGTAAACTGTGCTTCAATCCATCAACTAGGAGTACATCTTTAATGATCACTTTATCATATCCTCCAATGTCACCAACTCCAAGTATTTTCCCTCGATTATTGTCTCCATATGTGACAAATCTACCAGGTTTCCATTTCAGATTAATCAATTGAGAAACGTCTCCAGTCATATGTTTGAAGCATCCACTGTCCAAGTACCACAGTAATTTATTGGATGCCAAACAGACCTACAAAACAGATTAAGTTTGAGGCATTGGTACCCTGTTAAACTTGGGTCCACAAGTGGTGATGCTTTTAGGCATCCACCTAACTAGCCCCTTTGGCACATCAAATCTCCTGATTTTACAGTTCCTCACAGAATGACCTTTTCTTATACAATAGAAGCAAGTCAATGGAGATGAAAACTATTGCTCATTTGTTTTAAAGAAACTGTTGTATTTCCTTTGTTTTCCTTTAAAACCAATTTGATATCCAATGCCAGCTTTTTCAAAAACACAGTTTTGAGAACCTAAAATGGAATTGAGGTTTACAGTACCCATTGAAAGCTTAGAAGCAATAGTGATTAAGTAATTAACTTTCTTCTGCAGAGCTTCATAATTTTCACAATTAACTAGCTGACAAGAGTCCAAATTATTGGAAGTTTTGTAAATGATTTCCAAGTGATCAAAATCAATTTTTAGTTTCAAAACTTCATCTTCCAGTTCTTTGACTCTGCTATTGTTGGATAAGGCTAATCTGTTGGCTTCTTCATGTGTTTCATGGAAGTCATGAAGCAGTGAACTGTACTACTAAAAGAAGTGCTAGAGTTCTCACTACTCACCTCTGAATTTTTTCCAGCGATTAGACATAGATTGACTTCAACATCTTCATGTGAGGAGCTGCTGGAAGTGGAAGCATTGTCTTCCCATGCAATGTATGCTTTTCTCCCTTTTCCAACTTTGTGATCCTTTTTCTCATTTGTCTTTTCCTTGTTGACAAGGCTCAGGTAGTCCATCTTCATGTGACCCTGCTTACCACACCCAAATTATGTAAATTTAGATAAATTAGGATCATATTTTTTTTATTGTACCTTTTGCTCCTATGACTCTTCATTTTACCCTTCATTTTGATGAATTTTTGAAATCTCTTTCTCAGTAAATTGAGATTTTCAGTATCACTGCACTCATCTGAACTCTCTTCACTAGACTCATTATCTGCAACTTTTGTTTTGAGTGCAAGGCTTCTGAACTTCTTCTCATCAGATTCCATTTCTTTCAACCTTGTCATCTCGAGCTCATGTTCTCTCAATTTGCTAAACAATGTTGATGTGGTGAGAGTTGTTAAATCTCTCGTCAGATATTGCAATACCTTGGGCTGCCAACTACTATCTAGACACTTAAGAATCTTGATGTTCAGCTCTTCTTTATCAAACTATTTTTTCCAGTCCAATTAAGTGATTGACGATATGAGTAAACCGTTTCTGAACATCTGCAATCGATTCTCCTTGCTACATCCTGAACAGTTCATACTCTTGGATGAGTACATGCTTTCTAGCTCTCTTTACATTATTTGTCCCTTCATGTATGACCTCCAATATGTCCCACATCACCTTTGCAAAACTGCACTGGGATACCATAAAGAATTCATCAAGGTTCAAAGCATATGTAATTATGTTCTTTGCTATACAGTCATACTGAACTCATTTATTTTCAGCTTCAGACAATTCATCAAATGATTTTACAATAGACACACCATTCACAACAGTCATAGGAACATAAGGACCATTTACTATGGCATTCGAAATACCACGGTCAATAGATTCAATAAAGATCTTCATTCTCACTTTCCAGAGTTGGTAATTAATTCCAGAAAATATTGGTGAAAGGCAGTTTGTTCTCAGCCATGGATCGAAAAACTTGACTAGGATACAAGTCCTAGCTCTGATGCCAATTGTATAAAATAGGTTTAGGCTGAGTTCAAGAGAGGGGGGTGAATTGAACTATTAAAAAATTTCAAAAAATTTTCGAAAAATACTGGAAAGTGTTAAAGATTCAAATGAAGATTCTTTATCAATTTACTGACCAATGAATCTCAGAATAACCCAGTAAAGATCAATATGCTTAAGAACAAATTCAAATATCCAATTGATCAATCAATATCAAAAACAGAAGCGGAAGCAATTAGTTGATTAAAAAATATGTTGATAAAGAGAATTCAATCCAATAGATTAACAGTAAACACAGTGGACAACAAATCAATCAATCAGTACAACAGTTTAGATAAAATACCAAGATCAAGAAACAACAATTTGAATGAAGAAAATATATTTTTAGAAATTTTATCATTCAAAATGTAATATCACAAAAGCATCAACACCTCAATACAATAAAAAATGAGTTCCAGTCAATCGTATGAAAATATAACAGTTTCAGAAAGACAGTAATAATAGCAGAAAGAACAATCAGTTAAGTGCGAAGAATAATTAATTTAATTTGCAATAACAGGAAAGATAAGTGTTCAAGAAGAGAGAAAGGAAGATCAAGAACATAAGGATTTATACTAGTTCACCCTTCCTCAAGGGCTACGTCCAGTCCTTTGCCAACTAGCAAATAGTTCCACTAATCAAGATCACCAAGATCAATTCAGACAATACAAAACACTTGCACCAGCAAGCAACCACTACTCCCCGCAGTACACACTACTAAACCCTACAACTGGTGCCTTACAAATGCAGAACCCTCTACACTAAACTAGTTACAATAACAACACTATGTAACTTGTAACACCACAATCTCAATACAAGAAATGATTAAGAATACAATGAATACAGAAGTGATTCTACTCAGCATATTACAAAATGTATTAGAATCATAATAGAACACTTAGCTCTGGATCAAGATCACTGTTACACAAAATCAATTCAGTAGTAAAGCTCCAATATCAGTTTGCTTGATGAAAATCAATTGCCAAATTGATTACAAGGTGTAAGCACGCTTTTTCTCTCGAAAATTTCACTTAAGTTCGCTCAAAATGATTTATGTGTCTTATTGTTTTTGAAAAACACGTGCATGGTCATTATATAAGAAAACTGAATAGTTGATCGTTAAGACTTCAATTGATTGAGTCAATTATCCAATCAATTGAATTATCCAAAAAATTCATCAGGTTCAGATTCTGAAAATAGTTTACTGATTCCCTTTCTGAAATAGATTATCAAAATTTGATTTGTTCTTATTTAATCTTTTGAAAGTATGATTAAACAAATTGATTTTGGAGCTTACTTCGGATTATCAATTATGTAATATATGATTTTGAACCAAAAGCACTACTCACAGACACGCACAACGTATGTCTAGGACCATCACTCCATCAAGCTCTATGAGTCTTCATGCACTTCATGTTGCAAGCTAGGATCCCTTAAAGACTTCATTCTTGTGTTGATTTCATCAAATCAAATTCAGAAACTCCTGGTGCTAACAAAAAAATTAACAAAAAAAAAATTGATGTCTAAAAGAGTTATAAATGCAAAATTAACATGTATTGAAACACAAATCCCATCAATGGTACTAAAAACTTGTTAACATATTTTTGCAATGATGAAAAGTGCACCAGTTGCAAATATAGAAAGTAATAGACATATTGTTCTCTCGAATGGGACTTGTGCAATACATGATAATAAATACAATTATAACAAAATTATACTATAAATAATTCTAAAGTTTTGATTTTTATGCAAGAAGAGAAAATTAAAATAATTGATATATATTCCTTTTTTATTTTTAATGAGCACTAGAAACGTGGAAAGAGAATAGAAAAGAGATTTGTCGCAACCGGGATCATGATGGGGAGGACGGTCCAAAGAAAATAGATAAATAAAGATGGAAAGGGATTTCTCTTTAAAAAAAACAAACAGTGGAGTCGCCACCATAGTTTATTATGAAAAACTATGGAAAAACTAAAGATAAGGAAATGGTCTGCGAAACAGATTTGGGTTCGAAAGTCGGTTACGTGTAGGGAAGGTATTAGTATCTCACAATGCCCGTCCTAAGACGATACGTTAATCAAATGAGTAAAATGATGCGTGGTTTATTAAAATGTTTATTTTTCCCAAAAAAAGAAAAAATGAAAATGCAAGTAAAAACAAAGAAAATATTTTTTTTTTATTCTGGGCCTGACAAGGATCAAACTTACTCCTACGTATTTCCGTTCATGGTAGAAAATCAACATTTACGTAGTTCTAGATAGAAAATTACTTGTTGGTGTTTTGATATTTTTTAATTTTATATTTTATATTTTTCTTATTATTGAAATTTTTAATATGTTTTAGAAATCTTATGACTCATTGATAGGAGTATCAGGTGGTGCGAATTACCATGCTCAATACTTCTTTCATATATTTTCCATATCAGATATTGTTTTATGTGTGTGGTTATTTGAATATCTAATCAAATTACTTTTTTTTTAAATGCACAAGCTAAAATAATGTGTAGGTGAAAAATAAGTATTGCAAGTTGCAAGAATTAGAAAACTAACTGAAGGGGTACAAAATTTTTAATAAAAGAAATTGGTAAAAGACATCCAGTAAAGGGAAATCTAAAATGATTTTGGTAAAGGCTTTCGAAACAGGTTAAAGGGTATTCGGGAAAGGCATTCAGCTAAGCCTTTCTAAAGGTATTCAGTAAGCCTTTCTAAAGGCATTCCTAAAGCTTTTGAAAAAGGCATTTGGTGAAAGCTTTCGGCAAAGGCTTTCGAACAATCTTTAGAGCACTCGATATTGACTTTAAGGCCTTCAATATTGGGTTCAAGACACTCAGTATTGGATTAGGAGCATTAAGTATTGGGTCAGAGGCATTCAATTTTAGCTTTAAGTCATTCAATATTGGGTTAGGAGCATTCAGTATTAGATTCAAGGCACTAGATATAGGATATAGGGCATTTGGTATTGAATTAGGTCATTTAGTTTTGACTTTAAGTCATTCGGTACTAGGTTCAAGACATTCGGTTTTGGATTAGAGTCATTCGGTATTGGGTTAGAGATACTCGGTTTAGGATTTATGACATTCAGTATTGGATTAGAGACATTTGGTTTAGGATTTAGGGCATTCGGTATTGGATTAGAGGCATTCGGTTTTGGGTTAGAGGCATTTGGTTTTGAATTAGAGGCATTCAGTATCAAGCTAAAGGCATTTGGTTTTGGGTTAGAGGCATTCGGTATTGAACTAGAGGCAATCAGTTTTGGGTTAGAGACATTCTGTATCAAGATAAAGACATTTGGTTTTGGGTTGGAGGCATTCGGTATTGAATGAAAGGCATTTAGTTTTGGGTTAGAGGCATTCGGTATCAAGCTAGAGAGCACTATTTCAACATAGCAATAACCACTACGGAGGCACCGACGACAATATTGTAGACTCATAAAAGGGCTTTTATATGTGTAGTAATAACGACTGTGGAAACACAAGCGATGGCATTGCTTGACTCATAAAATGAGCGCTTATGTGTGTAGTAATAACCAGTATGGAAACACCAATGGTGGCATTGCTTGACTCATAAAATGGGTACTTATATGTGTTGTAATAAGCACTGTGGAAGCACCGGCGGTGGCATTGTTTGAATCATAAAAAGACGCTTAGATGTACAGTAATAAATACTATGGAAATACTAGTAGTGGCATTATTTGACTCATAAAAGGGATAGAGGAAGATGACAATCACATGACTTGGGAGTTAAATTTAGATGTAATCCAAAAATACGGGTACAGACCAAACAACAAATATTCCTTTTTTTCTTTTTTGCTTATTATTTCAATTGTCCATTAGAGCAGAAAATGAATCATTTTGGAGTATTTACAGTATTATTTTTCACATGGTTTTTGGAGACCCCAATTACAAGGAGATAACCATGGATGACAGTAATTTTGGAATTGACAATAAAATCTATAGGATTCAACAGCAGAATCTGAAAACAATTCAAAGATTAAAATAATTCAAACATTACCAATGTGATTATGAAGTTGAATTTCACGTCGATCCTTAGTATTAAAGTTTTATTAAACTTTTTTTTTCTTTTTTTTATTAAAGTTTTGTTTTTTTAAATGAAATGGGATGAAACTTTATATATATATATTTAAAAGGATAAAAACCTAAACCATATTTCTTTGTATGTTTTATTTTAAAATAAAAAATTATGTTTTCTACATCTTTTTCAACAAAAAAAATAATAAAATCCAAACTTAAATTAAAATGATCAATTTTTTTTTCATTTCTTTAAAATAATCTAAAGAAATAATTTTATTTGTACAAATGAAATTCGGTGTTGACAAGATGGAATGTAATTTCTAGGTTTAACAAACCTCACGCTCAAGCATAAAATCAATTATCTTCTAAATGTCAGTGTCAACTCACAAAATTACTAAAAACTGATTCCTCAACAGATGAGCCTAAGATTATCTATTAACTGTCAATTCCTTGATCAATTATATAGATGAATCTTACATTCGCAGAAGGATCTTAATAACAACAAATGAATTATGCACTATTTCTATATACGATCTTTCATCCTGTAAATTAATTCAGATATAGAATCAAGATATATTTTCCAATACTCTCAAGAATCAATAATCAAGTCATGGATTTGCACGACAGACATAAACACATAGTTAAAATACTAACATATTGAAAGAAAAGCATGAAACTGAGGTTTTCAATATGCAAGGGGAAGTCGTAGGCATCCCCTTGTAGACAGAATCATGGACGACGAACTCCCTTCCCCTGAAAGGGACTGAATATTGAGCCCTATGATGGCACAACGGATCCGGATGAGCATGTTAATATCTTTTCCACCTAAGTAAGCCTCTACACTGATCATGACACGATTTTCAGTCGCATTTTCCCCACTTCACTAATGGGGGCGGCCTTGAATTGGTTTACCCACTTGCCCCCTTACTCCATTACTAGCTTTGATATGCTGGTCAATAAGTTCAGCGCTCAGTTTGCTACTAGTCGACCACATCACGTCGGTTCTACAACTTTGATCAATGTGAGGCAGGAGAAAGGAGAGCCCTTGAGAAATTTCATGGAGAGACTCGGGAAGCTGACTCTTCAGATCATAAATCTAGATCCAAATCTTGCGTTGCACCCCTTGATAACTGCACTTCACCCAGGGCCATTTGCAGATAGCTTATGCAAGATGCCAGTCCTCGACCTTGATGAGTTAAGGTGTAGGACCGTCAAGTTCATGCAATTGGAGGAACTTTGTTAGTTCCAAAACCAAGCTCAGGTTGGAGAAACTATGGATAGAGGAAAAGGCAAAGAAATGAGCAACACTCAGCAATTCAAACAAAGGGACCAATACCCCCCCAAAAATCACTTACTATACTCCCCTCAACGTCAACAGAGAACGATTCCTTGAGAAAGCATTAAATACCGACCTCATCCCATCTCTATAGAAGTTGCCTACCCTACGAAATGTGGATACCAGCAAACATTGTCGGTATCATCAGAATTTCAACCACAACTCCGATGAGTGTTCGGTCTTAAAAGATAAGATCGAAGAGTTGATTTAAGCCAGACACCTAAGAAGATTCGTGTGGGGCAGGACCCCACATTCACTACGAAGGAGCCAAAGAGGGAGGAGTCCGAGGAGGAGTCCTCGAGATGAGGAGTGAAGGCAGAGAACAAACCGTTCCAGGTCCCTAAGGTGGAGAGGCCGCAGGAGAACTCCAGTTCGAAAAGTCATCAACACCATTGCTGGTGGATTTGTATGGGGTGGCTCTTCAGCTTCTGTGAGTAAGAAGCATTTGAGAAACGTACAAGTTGTATACCACACATAGACCAACGCGCCGAGAAGGATGCCACCAATAACCTTCATGGACCATGACTTCAAGGCCATCGATCCAAAGCAGGATGATCCCATGGTTATTATAGTAACCATAGAGGATTTTCCAGTAATATGAAAATACTAGTAGATCAGGGCAGCTCGGTAGACATCATTTACTGGAAGACGTTTAAAAAGTTGAAGATTTTGAGATCGACATCCAACCATACGACGATCAGATCGTTGGGTTTTTAGGAGAGCGGGTAGACACCGGAGGTTTCGTAGACCTGTACACCAAATTTGGAGAAAGAAGAGCACGAAGCTAAACTATCAAAATTCGTTACTTGATAGTGGATGCCAACACGTCTTAAACATTTTGTTAGGACAACCATCATTAAACCAACTGAGTTCGATCGTATCCACCCCCCATTTAGCCATGAAGTTCCCTTCCTTTGAAGGAAATGTCATCACAATCCATGTAGACCAAAAGTCCGCGAGAGAATGTTATGGTGTCAGCCTACGACTAGAGCCCATGAAACCTAAGGCCGACAAGTCTAGAGAAAGGGCGAAGGGGAAGGAGGAAATGTAGAATGTAAATGCAATCGACTTGGATCAAGAATAGATCATGCACAAGTAGATCCCGGAGAAGACGTGATCCAGATAGAACTCAAGGATAAGAAGCATGACACAAAACTAGGAACCTCTTTAGGAAAAGAGGAGGCTGAAATGATTTGGCGAGTCCTCATCTAGAACGTTGACATGTTTGCATGGACGGTCGGGGACATGCCAGGGGTCGATCCTGAGGTCATGTCTCATCGATTATAGGTCTACAAAGATGTAAAACCTGTAGTGCAGAAGAAAAGAAACACAAGGAGAAGAGAAAAGAGAAGCGGCGAAAGGAGAGGTATCTAAGTTGTTGGCCACCAACTTTGTTAAAGAAGCCAAATACATAACATGGCTCGCTATCATTGTAATGGTAAAAAAAGCCAAATGGTAAGTGGAGAATGTGCACTGACTACACAGACCTCAATAAGGCATGTCCAAATGATGCCTATCCATTACCAAGCATCGACAGACTGGTAGACAGAGCTTCCGAACACAAGATATTGAGCTTCTTGGATGCTTATTCTGGTTACAATCAAATGAGAATGCATCCTAGAGATAAAGAAAAAACCCCTTCATGACCGAGGAAGCCAATTATTATAATGAGGTCATGCCATTCGGGTTAAAGAATGCAGGTGCAACATACCAATGGCTTATGGACAAGGTCTTTCATGGAATGATTAGAAGAAATGTTGAGGTATATGTGGATGACATTGTCGTTAAGTCTGATTCATGTGAACAACATAGGGACGACCTGGTTGAAGTCCTTCAAGTGCTGAGAAAATACAACATGAGGCTGAACCCTGAGAAGTGTGTATTCAGTGTGGAGGGTGGAAATTTTCTAGGGTTCATGCTTACACACAGGGGAATTGTGGCGAATCCAGAAAAATGCCAAGCTATAGTGGAGATGAGGAGTCTGAAGAATGTCAAAGAAATTCAGAAGCTAGTAGGAAAGTTAACTGCTATGTCCAGATTCATTGCAAGATTGGCCGAGAAGACTGGACCAATTATCCGCCTACTTAAGAAAAGAAGTAAGTTTGAATGGAGCGAAGAGTGTGAAGAACTCTTTGTGTAGCTTAAGCAATTCATGGCGACACCACCAGTAATACAAAAGCCAGTACATGGCCAAACCATCATGGTGTATTTGTCAATCTCTGAAGAAGCCATAAGCTCAGTACTCGTCCAAGAGACTGACCAGAAGCAAAAACCTGTGTACTTTGTGAGCCGAACACTACAGGATGCTGAAAGAAGATACCAGACAATTGAGAAGGTGGCACTAGCACTTGTTCACACAGCAAGAAGAATGAGAACTTACTTTCAAAACCACCCAGTTGTGGTTAAGACCAACTACCCCATTTGAAAGTGTTAGCACCAGTGAACTGCTGCAGTGATTTGATGAATTCAACCAAGTGAAGATGCTCTAGATCATGTGAAGGATGGATGAAGATTTCTTGAAGTTTGAAGACTTGAGTCTAGGATCTAGAAATGTGTGTTGTGGGAG
>Ga0099825_1006519_pt1 | contig 14550 bp, 3 predicted proteins | sample SiratroredBW_FD_76838 | JGI IMG/M metagenome (GOLD analysis project Ga0099825, IMG submission 76838) | Root nodule microbial communities of legume samples collected from California, USA - Siratro red BW | ecosystem: Host-associated > Plants > Roots > Nodule | place: USA: California | collected... | reverse complement strand
TATATATAATAAAAATATATAAAATTTTTTTAAAATATAAATTAAATATATATATATATATATATATATATATATATATATATATATATATATATATATAGTATAAATGTGATAAGATAATGTATATAATATACAAGAAAAGAGATATATAATTTTAATTTTTATTGAGTGATCATTTCTTCCAAAAACATGTCAAACAGACACTATATTATTGTTTCTAGTTTTGAAAACTACACTTTCCATTTTTTAAATCTGGATATTTATGGCATTTTTATTATCTATTTCCAACATAAAAATTAACAAACTATTATTGATTTTTCTAAGATATTTTATTTTAAGATTATAAATACTTGGTTCAAGTATGTAGAGGTTTAATCGCTATATCCAGGTATTTGGGTAAAAACTCACATACTACCCATATAACCCACAATTTTTTAGTTTATATTTTAAGTTAAAAATAGAATGTGAGTTTTTAAAACCTAATTCATATTATGTATGGATTAAATAACTCAACATGTTAGGCTTTCAATTTAATTTTACGTTAAATTACTTTCATCGATAAAAAAATTCAACAACGACCTTTTCTATTCTATTTCGATTCACAATCAACTTTCACATTCTATTATCGTCACCACCTTCACATTTCAGAAGAAGTTTTTATATATAGTTTAAGATTAAAAGAACGAACTCACTCTTCAACACGTGTTCTGCAATTTTGATTTTTAGACTCAAAACCCCTCTCCTTATCTTGGTCCTTGAAGCCATTTGCAATCATGTTCGCTCAATTTCCTTTATTTTTATTATCTACCAATATATATTGTTAACTTCTACTCCTTTCGTTTAAATTTAAAATTGTTTTATATTTTACTTATATATAGTCTAATATTTAAGCAGTTTCTATTTAATTTAAAATATTTATTTGAATTTAGTTTAAGTTAAGAAACATATTATTTAAAATATACTAAAATTATTTTTAATTATATTTTTACATGTCGAAATAAGCCTAATATATAACCTGTAGATTTTATGGATGAGTTTAAATGTATGGCTCAACCGTAATAGAAATATATATTGATCACTAAAGTGAAAGTTCAAGGTTAAAGAATTTTTCCGAAAAGTAGTGATTAAAAGCTTTGTAAGGAGCTTAAGATAATTTCGAGAAATAATCGTACTATAAAACAATTATATAAAAAGTACTTATATTTAGATAAATAAAAAAAAATTACACAGGAAAATGTTGATAACAATTTTTGTAACACACCCTAAGTAAGATCCATGTAAGATTTATTTTATTGGGACTTGAATAAATTTTACCAAATAATTAAAATTTTACCTTTATTTTGTACTTTAAAATTTGCAGTGTTGTACTAATATTTATATAACTTTTTCGAAATGGCATGCATCCAAACTTGCAAAACTAACTATGGACAAATCTTTTCCATTGGCTACTTAGAAGAGTCCAAACTAAGAAAGCAAGAAACACTAAAGAACAGAGCCATTAGTGATTTGCTAATAAATTTAACGATATCTTTTCCCCTCTTGTGTGAGATTATGAATGATGAAATATTTGTTGAAAACAATTGGTGAAGAGGAACACCAACTGAAAATTTTGTGACCAACATTTTCTTTCCATTGAATTTGTAAGTAAGTGGTGATGAAGAAGAAACTTTAGAAGGGAAGGACAGAAATGTAAGGTCTTTGTGGATTTTTTATAGGAAAAGTGAGTAATGTAATGTTTTTAGAACTATTAAACTAAATACATTGTCCATATCAAAAAATACAAAGGGCAAAACCTAACCATGTTCAGGTTAGGAAGGGAAATATAAAATAGGTTTTGTTGCATTGCCACAAGTTCTTGTCTTTGTTGTTTCTTGCTTTTAACTTATTGCCTACAAATTTAAAAGTTCTGAGCATGTTCTTCGGATTGCGTTTTTGATATTGTAAATTTGAATTCTTTCCATTGGGTTTCGCTAGACATTAGAGAACATGAATCTATATTTTCATTGTTCTACCATGTAATTTGGATTTTATCATTTTATCGATCTCTCACTTAATGTAGATAATGAGAGTGAAGCACTACTACTAAATGAGCATATAATATTATTTATATATTAATATTTATGTCTCCTTTTAAGGATGTAATAAGTGTAATAGTTTTTATATCAAATTTTAAATCGAGGTAAAAATTAAGAAATGTTAATCGTTATAACTAAAATCAATAAAGGATGTGTTAATGCAAGCTAATTTTGAGTTGACAAGAGGGCATATCATATTGATGTCTTCCAAGGACATATATTACATTGATTTTGGTCAGTTATTGTAATATTTTGTATTTTTTTTAAGAGATAGACTTTGTGCATTTACCTACTAGTTGTAAATAAATTCAACCACTATACTAGATTATAAAAAATTAAAATTCAATATTGGTCCTGACCAATAAACACCAAAAGTTGTTCACAATTTTACTTAAAACATCAATATTTATTTAAATATATTAAAATTGTCAAGGTAAAATCATATGTAAACTAATTTCTAAATCTTAATTGACTAGATTAAAATATATTATTTAAATGAAACAATATTCTAAAGACAACAAATACTTATTTCTAACATATAAAAGATATTTCTTTATTTTTAACGAATTTCTTTAATTATATATGTGTGTAATGATTTATCATTGGTAAAAAATTGCAATAGAAAATAAATATTTTTATAATACCATGTATGAAATTAAAATATGAGTTTTTTTTCAAAATATTTTAAAGTGATTTATTGGATGTTTTCAAGAATAAAAATTATTGACACAGTTTTAGTCCACATCCAATACATAATGTAGTAATCAGATTCAAAGCCTCCTTATCGTCTATGGCTCTAATATATATAAAATTTAGTTAAGCTACTTTAATTATGAAAAGTTAATAAAAATTATTATAATATTTTCAATAAGAAAAAGACTTTATACCTTAAGATAAATTTAACTTTAAAAATTCATAAAATCGTAAATTATGACAATAGTTTATTTTTGTTATATATAGATTATGTTGCTTAGATATTTGATGTTGAAGTTAAAAATTGTCTTAATTGAGTTTTATTTTAATTCACCATTTACCTCAGGAATAAAACACTCTAAATTTTTAATTATATTTAAAATATATTTTAATTAAAGAATCAACACAATGGAGAAATAAACTACAAGTTTTAAAAAATAATGTAAAATCTTTTTACATTAGTTTTGAATAGATTTGAATAGACGGTGTTACAGTCCACAACATATATCAAAGTAAAATTTTAATAATATGAATGTTGAATTAATGTTAAGTTTTATTTGAATTAGATTCATTTATGTAAAAAAGATGAATAATTACTATAAGACAATTTAAAATAAATTATTATTCACACATTTATTTGTAATTTTATTCTACTATCTCACAACTTTATATAATGGGAGGATGATGAATTGGATTTGAATAATATATAATATATACAATTATATGATTTTACAATTAAAATCTATATTTTAACTTCCTTAATGGTAATGGTATAATAATAAGCATATTAAGTCTATAAAAATCTAAACTTTTAGATGAAAAAAAATAATAATGTTTTTAATATATATATATATATATATATATATATATATATATATATATATATATATATATATATATATATATATATATATATTGTTATTCATAATAAATTTATTATATTTTTAATATATTACAGACCAATCCGCTTAAATGTTAAGATACCATAATAAAATTTAGCTATTTTGTTAAAAAAGTTATCATCTATTAAGATTCATTTAAAAATCTAGAATCCCAGGGAGAAGATGTATATATGATTGATGTAGGACATTTTCAGTAAATAATCTAGTTTTTTTTGGTAAAAGTTTTTTAACCTTAGAAACATATTTTGACAAGATGAACTCCCGATATCGAATTCAATTAAATCGTAAGAGGAAAAATCCCTCAACATATAAAAATAATAATAGTGGTTTAATTATGGATAAAAGCATATTGCCTTTTTTTTCAATTTTTCATATTTAAAATGTCACTCCTCAATGAAGACAAAATTAACTTTCTACCCTCATCTCCTCACCACAAAAGAGCTTTGGTGAGTTCTGACTGACTTGTTATTTGGAATGATACACCACCACAACATATCTTTACCAGCTGTACACAACAATGTTTCTTTCCCTTGTCCTTTTCTTTTCTTGTTGACGTAAGATTCAATTTACATAACAAAAACAATACCCATAACACATAATTTAACCAATTTGTGAAACTAGGACCAACTTAATCAAATTGAGTTGATGTTAAGGCTAAAATTATATTTAATGTAGTATCATCTAATCGAGTTATACGAAAATTTGTTAGTGAGTGAATTTTGTTATAATATTTTTTACAACATATTTTTAATATACATAACATTTGAGTCAATTTTTTCAATGAATATCAAATATAATGGGTAAAAAGTGAGGATACTTTGTTAATCTATTCATAATTAATGATATAGAATCAGATTTAAATTTTTTTAACAAAAAATAAAGTAGATTATATTGATGAAATTGTAAAAAATAATTTTTATATTGTTTTGGTATGATATTATTTACATGATATTTGTTCTCACTTTTCTATTCTACTCTTTGTACATAAGAAAAATATATTTAAAAGTATCAACTTAAATAAATAGAGGTGTCAAATTATCTAAATCCATTCTTGGCTGTCATTATCAACTAGATGGAACTCAATGATAATAGTTACTTTTTAAGAAACATAACTATGAACCCTAACTTTCGTTTCAGATAAATTTGTTTTGAAGATGAAGATCCTAGTTAAACTAGAGAAACCCATCGTTATTACCTTTTACATGTTTCCAACACTTTATATTAACAACTTAATTAATTAATTTATATGTATCCTATGTCCATGTAAAATAAAGTAATAGTATTAAGGAAAGAGTTTGTAGATAAATAAAACTCATCCTTCCTCTTTAGAGAATAAGCAAATATGCATGTAAAATAGAAAAAATGTACAAAGTGAAAATTTTAATATATATATATATATATATATATATATATATATATATATATATATATATAAATTTTTATCTCACCACTTTCTTTCGTCATGATTTAGTAGAAAATAATTATCTCTAAAGATATAATTATATTAATAATATATTAATATGTAAAAAAAGATGTGACAACCCTCATAACTTATAATCCTTCTGGCAACTCATTATTCCTTCTATATTAATTAAGGATGATATGAATATATAAGATATATAAAACATGAATTGGTCATTTTAGAATAATCATGACTTTTATGTCAGAAATAAATGTTAAAATCTACATGCTTATTTATCTAAAAATAATCCAATTAGCAATGATATCTATATTCCAACTAATTCCTAAAAAGATTGCCTTCATCTGTTTAAGTTGATGCTTTTTATTTTTATCATGTATGACAAAATAAGAAAGTGAGAACAAATATCATATAAAATAATATTATATCAAAATAAGATAACATCGTCTTTACAATTTTATCAATAATATTTCTTTTTTATTTTATATCAAAAATATTTGAATTAACTTTATAGTGACTAGTTGAAAATAAATAAGTTTTACATGATTAACAAAATAACACAAGATGATGATCTCATCTTAAGTAATATTTGAGTAATATTTATTTATTTAAATCTTTAAAGTCAAATCTTTAATTAAAATATCATCAAATCTTTATTTATTAATAATTTTACTATTTATACTAATTTTTAGATTATTTTTATCATACTCATTTGTCAAATAAAACAATAATAAATAATGAATATTAAAATCAATAAATATAAGTACATAGATAACATAAATTAATAAAGATAATTAATATGGAACTGGAAATAAATTAAATAATATAAATATAAATCCATAAAAAGAATAATTGTAACTGAAAATAAATTCAATGATACAAACATAAATAAATAAAATAAATAAAAGGATTAATGCTAACTAAAAATAAATTAAATAATATAAATATAAATATAAATATAAATAAATAAAATAATTCATAAAATAAATAAAATAATATAAATATAAACTAGTAAAGAGAATGAAATTAAGAAGAAATTTATAAAACAAATAAATAAATAAAACAGTAAATGTTTTGTACCTCTAAGCAAATTAGACAAAAAAACAAAAAAAGATGGTTAAGTTCTTTTTTCCTTTTTTTCTTCTCTTCCCTCTCTCTCTCTCTTCCTTTCTCTTCTATTACTTTTTCTTTTCCCTCTTTCCTTTCCTCTTTTTCTAGTTAACTTTCACCCCTATTTATTTTAAAATTATCTTTTTTATAATCCGTTTTAGATAAGTTTTTATTTATCTTCTTCTTCTTAATTAAATTTTTAATTTATTTTTTATTATTTTTAATTTTTTTCTATTTTTATTTCTTTTATTATTATTATTATTTTTTTTAAGAAAATGACAATATTTTTAAATAATTCAGAATAATATAATTTAATACATTGTTTTTAGAAAATATTCTATTATAAATTTTAAGTTGTTACACTTTTGATTTATTTCGTTATTATTATTATTGTTTTATATTATTTTGATAAAATAATAATATTTTTAATAATTCAGAAATAATATAATATTAACAGATTGTATTAAAAAATATTATATTATAAATTGTGAATATATTACGACTACTAAGATAAAAATTTAATATGAAGATAAAAATAGAATAAATTTGTACTTTAAAAATAAAAATGAGAAAATGAAGTTTACACTCATTCCGTCTTATTCTCATCTCTAATTTTAAAATCCATATATTTTAGAAAACATATTTCAAAATACAATCAAACAAATTTCAAATTATGAATTTAGAAATATCTTCCGGAATTACAATTCAAGGTTATCATTATTAATGATATTTTACTATTCTATAAATGTTAGGATAAGAGAAAATAAAATTAAATTTTTAAAGAAGAGGGAGGTGAAGGCTGGAAAACGTGGGGTGCAGTATGAAAAACCCTCAAAATTTATTTAAAGCACATAGGCCTAACTTTAGGCAAAAACTTGCTGTACCCCATCATTTTTTACGCTTACCATGCAAAATTATAAAGTATCCTTTTTATTAGATTTCGAAGAATACTTTCTGAAATATTTTCAAAAAATATTTTTTGAAATATAAATTTATGTTTTGGAAAACGATTTTTAAAAATATATTCTGAAAATTTTTTCTGAAATGTAAATTTTATATTCTAAAAAATATTTTCTGAATATAAATTTAAAATTATTTTTCAGAATATAAAAAGAAATTAAAACCTATATTTAGAAAGTATTTTTTCGAAATTTATTTTTACTTAAAAAATATTTTTAGGATTTTTTAAAATTGATGGGTGCAGGTCACAAATGATGGGGGTGGAGAACGTTTTTGCCTTAACCTTGTCGGGCCTAAAGGCCCAATGGTACAAAGCCCAGTTTAACAATCTGTCCGTTTCGGTCAGACCAATAACAATTTTAACGTTGTTTTCTTGTGGACTTTCGAGACAAAATTGTAAGTGAAAAATAAAATGTTTTAAAAAAATGGCTGAGTAAGTTTCATTTTCACAAAATTTATTTTGAATATTTAATAAATATTTTTCCTTTTAATTTTCAGGATATAATAAGTTAAATATTTTTATATAAGCCTCTAAGTAAAATATTTTATTTAATTATTTTGATTAAATTTTTGAAATGTTTTTAATTTTTTTCTTTTATTCTTTAATATTTTTTATCATAACAATCGATATGTTTCTTGTCTGTTATAAGTTTCATAATAATGTAAAGAATAAAAGCAACTTAATAATTAGTTAACACTCAAAATTATTTGAGATACGAAACAACTTAAGAGACATGTGAGAAGTTTAATTGATATAGAAAAGACTTAAACTAAAATAACTAATTACGTATTTAATTTTAAAAGTATATATATTAAGATAAAAATAATAATACATTGTTTAAAAATATAAAAAACTTTTAACTTTTAAGCATCTTAATTATACTTTTTCACAATAATCGATTGTTGAAGATTATGTGAATACTGAATGAAAATTCTGGGGGAAAGAATGTGTTTAAACATCCAAAGTTAACATCACCTATGACTTATATACCTTATTCTTGTATAACTTTTGGAATTTTATCAAAAGTAAGAGAATCAAACAATGGTTTCCAAACACATACTAACTTTTTTATCACCATCAACTAGTTGATTTGGCATCTCAAACATATATTCAAAAGAAAAAAAAAATCATTCAAAAAATAAAGGGGAATGCAATAATGCCGTAACTGGAATGCATTTGTGAAGAAAAATGCTCTTTTGATTTGTCATTGTGTACATACTCAGACAGTGACTTGAAGAAGGAAAGAAAAAGCGATGTATGCACTAATTGTTTTTATTACACGTTAAGTTTCAACGTCAAAAGACAAAGTGAGAACGTAATACACACACAGCCACATATTTGTGTTCCTTTTCCTAGTGTGAGGGAAAGGAAAAAATTTGAGCAAAACATCATTTGGGAAACATGTATTTTCTATTTTCCATGTTCCTTTATTTGAAAGCTAGCTGGAGAATTTTGACTTGTTTTTCACTTTAAAAAGAATAAATGGTAATTATCCAGTGAGTACATAGACCCTTGATATGGCATTTTCATGTTTTGGTTTAGGACATTAAATTCTCTAAAGATTTTTGGTATAATATTTACTTTTTGGTAACATGATAGAAGTAATTAGCAGCAGTGTATATAGATTGTAAAGTTAAGTGGATGAAGTGATTGGTGTAAGAACATTGAATAGCATAAATGCATGTGGGATATGATGGACTCCACCAGCACATGAACACTAAGGACCAAGCACCTTTAGTTGAGGCCTAGATGGCCTTTATGAGAAAGTCCTTTAACCATGTCCAATAAAAGTTGTGTTTGCAAGCTTACGAATCATCACCACCACACAAACCCCACTCAACTAAAAATTGGATCCTCATTTCGAATACAAATGGTACATCACCCTCATGTTGATTTATCACTGTTCTTCAATATCAGACACACCTAATCAAATTTAAACTAAATGCAACATGTTTTTAACTAGTCTAATTTTTCAATTATCCTATTTTAAGAAAATTTATTTATGTTCCAACTTCAAGTCCTTTGAGATGGCTATCATTAGATCAATCAGGGCATTTGAGGTATTGTCCGTTTTAGAGTTCAGTGGGTTCGTCATGATTTTGTCCTTAAAAGATATCTCCAAAGATTAAGGCTTTGTTTGGTTGGGGAAGTGAGAGGATGAATTTAAAGGCATTTGAGTAGATTGTGTGTAGATGAGAGGGTTGTTTGGATTAATGGATGGATGACAAGATTTGAAGGGATTAATTATGAAAGTTTGGGTTTGATTTGATAGATGTTATAGATTTGTTTTTATTTTTTTAATTGATATATTTCTGAAATTACTAATTAACCCTTATAAAATAAGATGGAAAAAAATTAAAATAATTGGATTAAATTTATTTTAATATAAAAAATATAGAAACTGAATCAACTAACTAAATATTTTTTAGTACGTTGATAATGATTTTATCTAATCTAACTCCTGAACATCCTTACTTTTGTGTTTTAATAATTTTATATTTAAAAAAAAATAAAACTATTTTTAAGATGAATAAAAAATATTTTAAATAACATCTTCTCCTCTTAATTTTATCATAAATATTGAATTAAAAAAAGGAGACAAAAATATTTTTTTTTCTGATTTACTTCAATTAAACATTAAGTAAACATAATTTCTAAAGTCAAGGTATTTTGTAATTTTCACTTTAAATCTGTGTATATGAGCGAAGATTCAATCCTGCAAATCTCTCCTTCCAAATTAGGTCAACAAACCACCTTCATCCACTCAAATCCATCCTTTTGAACAGTAAATCTCCTTAAATCAATCCAATCAAACACAACCTAAGAAAGAAAAATATATATAAACTGATTTTGACCTCAATTTCTAACTAATGTAAGAACACCGAATAATTTTTGGTAACACATTTATTTTGAAATATAGATGTGAGAATATGAATTAAATAATATGGTATTTTTCAATATTAAGTGAGACATGATGAATTAATTTTGTAGCCTTTGGACAAAAGGGATTGCACTGAATTCTGTATTCAAATTGTGTTAAGTTTAAGGCCTGATTGTTGTGGTTTGGGCAGTGTGCAACAGCAAAGTGGCCTACCATTGGCAGAAAAAACTGAGAGGCAGAGGAAGGAACAGATTCGTTATGATTGGTAAAGTTTTTCATGAAAAAGAAACCAAACTAAATCAGTTTTATGATTGCGTTCCACGTTTTCAAATTACTTTGCCAAAGCAAATTTTGGTCTTCACAACTGGGTTCGTTGGTTTTATCACCTTTATCTGAAAAATGCATGTTTGAATTTCGTGTTAGTTTAATCCAAAGACAATTTAAAATTACTTTAAATAATTTTATCTTTTATATTTCAAACGTACTACTCATAGATTAGGGTATTTGTTAGATTTGTTTATACTATTTTTCTCTTATTTTCTAATTTATTTTAGGAACGAGTTTAAGATGGATTTCAATTTCAACCTTTCATAAAAATGTTTCTTTTCGAAATTTCACCTCTTTTCATGTGATTTTATTTATATATTTTTTTTACTGACACCTTTATATATTGATTTGAAATTTAAATTTGCAATTGGATAATTGGAATTTAATTTGTTCTGGTTAATAATAAACCATATAGTTTGGGTGCCTATGAATTGAGTAAAAAAAGATTAGATGCATTTCATTGTAATTTGCTGACTTTATTGCATGTTGATAATTGTGTAAGAGGTTAGATTCATAATTGAGAATAAAGAGTTTACTTGTCAACAAATTAAGCTTTCTTTTATCAATGGATAAATTATATTAGAAAAATAGAATGTTAGTTATTTATTCAGAAGGAATTTATAATCGAAGGAGATTTCATTAAGAAATACTTGAAAGGATTCCAAGCCTTCCCACTTTTATGTCTTGATATTTTAAGCTTAATTAGAATGTAAAACAAAAAAAAAAATTAATCGTTTGTTTTCGTTTACTTATCAAAATCATAAAAGATTGATTGTGTTATTTAGTAAAGTATAATCCTCATGAGAGTATTTTTGTCATAATTTTTTTGTTTTTCTTTTCTCATTCATAACATATATTTTTATTATTTTTATCATTTTTCACATAAGGTAACATTTTATGAATTTTAACTTTTTATCACATAAAATAGATGACACTGGTAGAGAAAAAACATTAATTTTATTAATTTTATTATTTTTTAGATTTTTAATATTTATAATATTATTTATTGTAGCCATTACTCTCTTTATATATAGTATTTTTTTTATTGTTTCGGTATTATACTTCAAGATAATGATAATAATAAATAGTAATTTTTTTTAATATCACACTGCAACTTTAATCATTATTTGTTAACATAACGAAAATATGACATATACTTAAGTGTAGATTTATTTTATTTTATTTTTAAAAATTTAGGTGAAAATATTTTAAGATATAATAAAATATCAATAGTAAAATACATTGTATAAAAATAATATATAATTAAAACACTTTATTTATAAAAAAAATTGCAAGAATTTAAAAATAAAAAAAAACTACAGTTATAAATACCTTCAAACATATATTTTATCAATAAAATTTAAAATATTAAAACATTAAATAAATATATCTTAACTATTAGTTTAGTTACTTTCCAAATATGGCCTAATAGTTTTTCATTTATTTTTAACTAATTTTTTAAACTATTTTCCAAACATATAAACTTGGGACAAAGTTTCAGGTAAATGGAAAAAAAATGAAGGAAAAAATAAGATTTAAAATGATTAATTAGTAAGTTGAAAATTGATCATATATAATAAAATTTAATTATCAATAAGGGAATAAAATATAAATACATTTTTTAAGAAAATAAAGTAAAGGTATGATAGATGAAAAAAATGTACTAAAGATACCAAGAAAGTAAATAAAATAAAGTTTATTTATCTTAAATATTTCTAAACAAATCTGTTTTTTTCTAAAATGAAATATAACTGCAAAACTTTTTTTATATATATTTAACAAGAACAACAATAAATTGAATCACAAATTACCAAAAAACAAAAAAAAAAAAAAAAAAACAAATAAGATCTAGACATTACATAGGTCTGTTTTGTGGGACATAGTAGAGATATTGGTGATTGAGAAAGCATCTCCTTGCAAGCCAAAAATGGTGGAGATGGAGGATACAATGTGGTGGTCCTTCCCTCCATCAATGGAGCTCTCACTTCACACACAATGGACCTTACTTCAACTTCATCCAGATATACATCTAATTTTCTTTATTAACTTTCTTCATCACTAATTTTGGGTGAAAATATAAATCTAGCTACATCTCAACCATATACTTATATAAATAATTATATAGCTAAATCTAAATTTTGCTTACTGATATGTTAAAACTATTATTAACAATTAGAGTGAATTAATATCATATATTTTAAAAGTTGAAAAATAAAAATATAATTATTTCTTTTTATAAAAACTAAAATGGCATAGTCCCGAAAACTACAAAAAATCTTACTTTTAAATTGTGAACTTTCTTCAAAAAAATTAAGAAAAAGAAAAAACTTTTGTGTACACTTTTATTTTATTTAAATCCTTTTGTCAATAAGGTAAAGTATTTGAGGAATAATTTTTTCCGGAAATAATTGAATCAGATTTAATGTTTGAAAATTAAATAGAAATTATTACATATCCACTACCCCTGCATATATGGTACAATTTTTAGAGTATAAAAGTACAATTTTGTTTCTAGGTAAGAGTACGATGCTGATGCAGAAAAAAGCAACTAAGAAACAACATTAATTGCTAATCAACATCCAATGCAAAGTAATAAATATTTTCAGGACATTGATATTCATGATGTTGTAAATAACCACTATATGTATAATTATTGTTTATTTTGTTAGTATTATTACAAGTTTGAGAACTATTTTCAACAAAATAGAATATAATATACTTAGTTCATAATCAATGCCAACGTTACGTGAATTTATTATCACGACCTTAATTTTGTTTTTTAGACAAGACAGAACCCACCTTAATATTTTTTGTTTTTATTTGTCTAGGAAACTAGAATATTCTTCCACCTATTCTTATTTGAACTTAGACATAGATTTGTTTATTGTTATTTCTATCCAAAAGAATTAATCAGTTCAAATCCCATAAAGGAACAATGCCAAATTTCGTACATTACATTATAAACAAGTTGATTTGTAATCCACAGAAAGTTGATATAATTCCAAAATTTATACGCCATGCAATAGAAAACCAAAAGTTTTAGATGCGTATTGTTTATCAATTATCGTACATTGCATCATAGTGATTTGTCTTGCATGGAAATTTGATATTGCTCCAAATGAGATGATTTATTTTTCATTATCCTATAAATTTAATATAGTTATATATATTGTGTAGTAATGGGCATGCATTACACATAAAAATTTGAAATTTCTTAAAAACTCAACAAGAAAAAAGATAAGTGTAAAGCTTACTACACCAATACATAAAATATAGATGCAATAACCAATAAAGTGATCACATGGATCATAATTAATCACCTTAAATGTTTCATCGAGATGGAATAATAATAATAGATGTTAGCAAGGAAAATATAAGACAATCCATACAATTATTTGGGAAGAGGACATTCACTTTAATTATCTAGTGATCAAATCAAAATATAATAATATGATATCATGGAAATATGATAGCATGAAAATTACACACAAATCTAATTATGATATAGCTAGCTTAGAATTAAGTGGGGGCAAAGTGTTTTGAATATTTTGAAGGAGCATAGATTCTTATCCTAAATACATAATAGAAATTTATGACTTTGTCATTATTCTCTTTATGTGAATGTTTGTTTATTCCTTATTTAATATTATTTATTTCTTATTGATAAAAGGCAATCACTTTGAATGTGACCTATTTTTAATCTAACAAAGAATGATTTGTTTTATTGAGTTTTTTATGCAACTTGTTTTAAGAACTCTGTCTTTGAATGAGTAGAAATTTCAATTACTCTTTGTTTTCACAAATATAATTTGTAAAATGTAGTAGTTTTTTTAAGCAACGAAAACATTCTTATATAAACTTCGTAGCAAAGTAAACGAGATATTCTTGATGGCAATAAATTGTTCTTGCTAAATTTTACAAATCCTTCAGAAACAAATTAGTTGATTATTTTGAATAGTAATTGATTACTTGTGCAACCCATGTTTCAAGAACTTTTATATATTCAATTATATATTGATAATTGTAAAACATCGGCATCGAAGCCTATTTTCCTTCATTCTTCCTTTTCTTCTTATTTCGTTTCCTCATTTCCTCCCCTTCTTCTTTTTCTTCAGCTCGTTTATTTTTTCTCATTTATGTACACATCCCTCTTTACTTTTTTTTTTTTTTTTTTTTTTTTA
>Ga0099825_1006518_pt1 | contig 14553 bp, 10 predicted proteins | sample SiratroredBW_FD_76838 | JGI IMG/M metagenome (GOLD analysis project Ga0099825, IMG submission 76838) | Root nodule microbial communities of legume samples collected from California, USA - Siratro red BW | ecosystem: Host-associated > Plants > Roots > Nodule | place: USA: California | collected... | reverse complement strand
TATCTAATCTTTTTTGGTTTTTCTATGGTTTTCCATAATTAACTGTAGTGGCGACTCCTCTGTTTTATCTAAAAATAATTTTATCTTTGTTCGCCGTCCCCGTCGTGACCCCGGTTGCGACAATATGACCATCCCACTTAAAAGACAGATTGTTCTAACTTCCAAGGCTTGGATATTGAGCATCCACACTCATCATAAAACTCAGTAATGGAACTTAATATAATGAGGACTATTATGGTCTAGCTTTTCGTGTCTTATGATAGTGTAGCCCTTATTTTACTACATAAATGATTCCTAGCGATTTCCTCCTACCACTGGAGGGAAAGAAGAATAAGAGTCATTCCCACAGTTTTGTTTTGTCCAATCCTAGATCCGCTATTATTCCACCAAATCCATAGAATGGACTTGCACAAGTCAGTTCTAGACAAAAAAACACACAGAAGAATAATATGAGGAAGACCACGAATCAATGTGTCCTACTCCTACCACAGGAAAGTAAATTTGCAAGTAATTTGAGCAGAATGATATTACTCACCTGGTACAAGGTGACCAGACCGCAAGTCTGTTCCACAATCCAAGAAAATAGCACCCTCCAACATCTTATTCTACAATAGAAAAATACATCAAGAAAAATTCATCAAGTACATTGCATTTAAGTTCAACAATAAATGTAATAAAATAAGAAGGAAAAGTGCATGCGTCCAATTCTGTTTATCTGCTTGTGTGTGTGTGTATAGCAGAAACAGTTTTAAAAGAAAAGCGATGAGGATAGTTCTTGAATAACTTTCATGTTTGCTGAAAGGTAAGGTATGCTCATAAATGACAGATCCATGAATATTAATACTACAATGATATAAAGGGTATCGCTAATTGAAACTTGTGGAAGCATACTGAGAAGGCAGATCGAGCTGACTTTGATACCCAGGACAGGTTTCAGTTCCAAAAAGGTCACATGATTTTTTTTTCTCTCTTACCAGTCATATGGAAAAAGTGAAAATTTCAACAGAAATGACAAATCCAACAATTGCTAACTTATTTGGAGATGGCACTTAACGTAGCACTTTAAAGCCAACATGTCATGAGATTAGCAGAACCACAAACAAAACATCAGAGAAGATGGTGATTATGATCCTGTCAACTTCTTACCAGATGGGGAAATATATTCCACATGCCCAAACATTCAATAAAACCAGGGAAGTCCAACATTGCAACAACTAAAGTAGTAAAAGCAATTCTTGCCAAAGATGATGATGAATACGGGATCATGGTAGTAGCACTAGACAAAACAAAACTTTGAAGAAAGATAAAAGGAAGTGCAGTTTAGCAGCACCAGAATATTTTAGGCAAAGGAGGTTATAAATCTGTCTAATTCTACATTATAGGACTGCTGTTAATTATGCTACCACATACCAAAGGGAGAGTCAGTTCACTATTAGCCACCAGACATGATCGCCCAGATCCAACTGCTCCTTCTCCGTACCCTCGCACACTCCCAAGCCCTCCAATAGAAAATGCTTGGTAAGGAGCCATGTCCCCAACAATTGAGCCACCTGTTAGTCTGTCACAAGAAAGGGTTGGATGATAGCCAACTGTTTGTCAAACAACCCGAAGAGGAAATGAAAAGGGAATTTTCAAAGCACTAATGCATGATAATGTATTTCCCAGCTCCACATGGTTGTGTCTCAGAATGTACATAATGTTTTCCCTTTCATGTCTCAACCATGTCAAATACCAACCTTGTCAAGAGAAATGCTGGTCCAAGTTTCATGCCCTTTGAAGCAACAAATTTAAACCGATTGAAGATTATCCACTTAGAAAGAACTGGAATACCTTGTTCTATTTGAAGATTAAACTGAAAAAGGCAAGCATTAAATCAGTGGAACACAGATTCAAGAATTACTTGTGAGAAACCCACTTGCAACTCTAAATGGTTCACAATCACAAATTGAAAGGAACTTGGAAGCAAACTGGAAATAAGAAAATATCTTATTACATGAAAAAAGCTATTATCATTCGCCTTTGCAAATTGAGACTCTTGCTTTAACACTACCATACTGTCGTGTGGATTGCCACTGCATCAAGCAAAGTACATCATATGATCAAAATCAGTTCAACATCTAGAGAACTGGAATGCTAGAGAATCCTTAATTACCTGCATGTCAAAGGAAATCCGTCATAATCTCTACTTATAGCGCGACCATCATCATTCAAGGGACGAACATGCTGCACAATGGTTTACATCACAGTATTAGTTTCCCATTTTCCTATAACCAAATCAAAAAATACGTAAAGCAAAGAAACTAGAACAAGTAAGGTTTTAATATTATGACAGGTTTATGAAATGTCCAGCTGAACCTCAAACTTTATGCTGGTTGTGCTGCTCCATTTTGAACTAGCTGGTTCCTTCAGATCCATTCCCACTGACAATCTAGATAAATTTATTCCTCCACTACCTGAGCGGGAGAAATTGTTTATAGGGATACCATGGATTCCAATCTCGGGTGAAAGAGAATGCTGGAACAGGAAAAAGACAACAGTTAGTATTTAAGAATGTACTATACATTAAGGTACGGTCTAATAAACTTCTTCCTAAACACTTACAAAGACTTGCAAAGAGTTACAAATAGAGAGAAAAAATAAAAGTACAATGAATTGAGCTTCTCTAATATGTTAAAATCAATTCATGCACTTTAACTATTATATAAGTTCTCTCATCTAAATCTTCTAGAAATTTTAGGGACAAAAGTTGATTTTAACTTAAGAAAGAAATTGAATTCATTTATAAAAACCAACCTGTAGTACAAAAGACTGCTGTGCAAGCCACTCTGGTCGTGGCCTTCTATACGCAACTAAGACATTTGAATCATATAAACCCTTGTCATACGAAACATCGAGCTTCTCACTTCCACCAAACAAATTTGGGTGTTTGATGCAAAGACTGTTCAGCAAACGAAGTTAAACTATTCATTACACAATTCAAAAAAAACCAACCAACACCCTCCACCCAAAGCATAACACAAAGCCATCAAGTTTCAAAATTTCGCCATTCAGATTCAACCATGATTCCTCTCACAAAAAAAGGCAAAACTGGGACTCTCACCTCCCAATTACCAGTGAAAATGGGCTGCCAGTACTCCTGTTAGGGGGAAAATGCAAAATAAAAACCACACAGATATTTGTGAGTTCAAAATTCAAACAAATTAAATTATCTTTTCAAAGACAGTGCAGAAGAAAAGGAAACCTGAGAGTAGGAAGCATCAAAGAAGCGCATAGCTTGTGAGTAAAATCAACATTAACGTCAATCTTTGCTGTAAAACCACTCAGAGGACAAAAAAACACTTATATCAAAAAACACGGTCACGCAAAAAAGATGAAACGAGAAAACAATAAATGAAAGCTTTTGCAATTTGCATCTTAAGTCTAAACCTTTGCCAGCATGGATGCTCTTCTGAGCTCCCATCCCATCCAACACGCATCAACCATTAAATTGAAGACACAATAATTGGGCCAACACAATAGACCCCAAAATGTTAGAACAATTATATAGTGGAGACAATGCTGCGGTTTGTTCCGTAACGTTGGCAAAACAACAACCAACGACGGTGTCGTGTTTATTCTGTTCCTAGCTTTCTACTTCTGTTATCCCTTTCGTTGCTCCACACTCCACGACCATTGCACTTGCACGTGACACGACACTCGCGCCTTCTATTGGGCTTACATAGGCCCAAACTAGCTATTGCTTCCTCCACCCCATAATTTCTACTTACCTTCATGGGACGTTAGAAAATCTAAGTTGCCATGTTTAAATTTTTGAATTGTAGTATCTATTGGATTATATAATTCTGACTATTTTTCTAAATCCACTAATATATTCTAAATTTATAGATTAAGTAAATTGAAAATTGTATGTTAATCAAAATATGTTTATAGATTATACAATTTTAAAATATACTCTAAATTATACAATTTAAAATATATTTACAAATTTTATTATTTGAAATTCACTTTTAGATTTATGATCTAAAGATGAATTTTTTATTTAAAACATAAAAAACAGACTTTAAATTATGAAAAAAATATATATTTAAAAATATGAATTCTACAATTAAAAAATTTAAAATAGATTCTAAATTATACCATTTGAATTTGTTCCCACTCATGAACCATTTGAACTTTACCCACGTGTATGGTGTCCAGAAAGAAGATACAAGTACGAAAGAAATTGCCCCCAAACTATTCATTGTGGAATGTTGGACTCATTCTTCTGACATCCAAAAATATCTTCAAAAATGTCTTCTTATACCTTTTCAATAAAAATATTATAATTACCTCTCTCTTACACGTGTACTAAATACATATTTATATTTTTCTAATTTTAAAATTAAATATATTGTTCTTATACTTTTACTTTTTATTTATATTTCTTTTATATTTTTAATAAAATACACTCACACTCTATAATTTTTAAATAAATACCTGTATATTTTGTGTTTTTAATTAATAATATTTGTCATGTTTTTATTAAATTGACATTCATCTCCCTTGTTTTATATATATAAGAACAAATATTAATAAATTTAGTGTTAATAAATTTGTTTTTTTGATACAGAACAAAATATCAGTGTATATTGTTAATAAATTTAGTGTTCCTTTGATACAGAGATAGGATGTGGTAGGACCAAGTCTACAAATATCTGTAAGCATGATGTGTACTGGAGAATGAGAATTGAATTAAAGAAAAATTTTATATTTTTTTAATGAATTGGGTAGGACTACAGTAATGAATAAGTGCTTTTTATGGAGTCACAATCTCCATAAAAAACATAAGTCATGTGAAGTGTGAGAAAATAATTATCAAATAAATGAATATTCAAATAACTAGAGTATTGTATTAAAATATTAATAAACCAAAATTTAAATTATATGACACTTGATCAGCATCATCAATATTAAGAGTAAATATCTCTCTTTTATAGATAATCAAGATTAGCATTATCAAGATCAAGCAACAAATAATTTTGAAAAAAAAATACTGTATCAATATTTATAATAAAGGTTGTACAATTATTTACTTACTTTTTAATTAATTTTTGAAATAGATCATAAGATTTTAGATACAGATTTTCATATATTTGATAAAGGAAAGTTCAACATTGTAAATTTATGTAAGACTCTAGTTTCTTATTTGTTATTTCGTATTAAATTTATTAAAATTAAAATTAATGTTTAAGTAAAATTTTTACTCAGAAATAATTATTTATTAAACTTAAGGAGATGAAGAGAATTAAAATGTAAATTATGTAATTAAACCTGTTAAAATCTAAAAGGAGTAAAACGTTTGTTAACAAATTATTTGAAAAAAAAAAAGGCGTTTGATAAGGCCAGTACCTAACAAATTATTTGTATTAGTCACATAAGCATATTTACTAAAATAAAAGCATGCTTTCAAAAATTCCCATAAACAAAAATATGTTTTTATAAAAAAAAAACCCGTGTAATTAATAACAATAATAAATCATATCTAAGCCTTTAATAAATTAGAAGCCTTTATATTCACAATTATAAAAATCTATCTCAATTTTCTCATTTTTTTCTACTTTAACATGTACAATTAATATTATTAGATGCTTAATAATTTTAATATACTTTATTTTATCTTTTTCTTTAATTGAATTTCAATAGTCTTTAAAAAAAATGAATAGTTAGAAATTAATGCTAATCTAATGAGTTAGAAATTGGGCCATAAGTCCTTGAGAAATGGACACATTACACAGATGGGCCCATTCTTCAATCTTCAAAATGAACAAGCTCAAAAGTTCAGTGGTGTTCATCAGAAACCACCCCATTGTTGTAACCAAAAACCCTTGTGTTGTCCCTCCTCTGCTTCAATCACACTCTTCTGCATCTCAATTCTCAAACAGGTTGTAGTTCCTCTGCAAGAGTATTGCTTCGGCTATCGTCTTCTTCGTCCATTGCAATTCTTTGCGGCAATTGGCAAGTTCTCACTCAGAGGTAATTTTTTTCTTTTTCTCCAATGCTTCTTTGCAATCTGTTATTTATCAATTACCACCTATATTAATAGTTCATTGATATGTGTGATCCTGTTGATCTAATTCATCTTCTTTCATAGTTTGTTAATATGTTAATTGGATGTGTCACGATTAGGATTTGAAAACATCTGTTGCCTTAGGTATTGACACTATTTTTTGTGCTGATTTCATTTTCTGCAGCAGACCTTAGCATAATTTAAATATTCATTTGTCAAATTTTCTAACATCATGTTGATGGTTAAAGATTGATCAGTTTTATATTTTGTATACTTTTCATTATGTTTTCTATTTTTTTTTTTTTGTACTTTTATTAGTTAATTATTTCTGTTATTTTCTTTGATTATGGTGGTTCAACCTGTTTAATCAACCAACTATGGTGAGTTAGCCAGGTTGGATATATTTTGGCTTGTTACCAAAGTGAGCTAACCCAATTTAGACTGATTTATGGTGATCCAACCTACCTGTTAACTCCATTCAGCTTTAGGCTCCAGGGAAAAAGCAGAACAAGAGCAGGGAACGATGAATAACTGCTTGATTGTGCACATCCCGGACAAGCAACCATATGACCTTCATCACCAACCCACTGGTCACTTTATCAAAACCCATTAGTTGGAGATTTGATTTCTTTATTTTGGAATTCACTGAATTGAAACAGACATTTTTTTGTTTCTGTGCAGAGAGTGTTTTTGCTTCTGCCATCAACCCTAAGCATGCCAACCAAATTGTGAGGTTAGCTCCCCACCAAAATCTTCATGTATTTGCTTCAGTTTGTGTGCTGATCAATGGAAGTTGCTTGAATTTCTTGTTAGGCGTTTGAATCAAATAGTACCGCTCGATGATCTCCGTCATGTGAAACGAATTCAAAAGAATGTTCTTGAAGGAGGTGAATGGATGTCATTGTAGAAACTCTTGTTCCCCCTTTCCAACCCACAATATTATGTGCAAGGGAAATTTGTTTTTTTTCCATTTTTTTTCATTTTTAAGAAAATGTAAAATTAGAGCTTTTTTTTTTTTTTTTTTTTTTTTTTTTAAAAAAATATTTTTTTTTTTTTTTTTTTTTTTTTTTTTTTTTTATTTTTTTTTTTTTTTAATAAAATTTAAAATTATATCTTTTTTTTTTTTTTTTTTACTTCAGTTTAAAAACATAATTTTTTGATTTAGAGTTTTCTTCTGAAGTTATGAATTCTGCTTCATGGAAAAAGTATTAACGTATTATTTAGGATTTTAAAAAACACTTATATTTTTATAAATTTTATAGTTATTAAAAAACTTTTCTTATAAAGAAAAACTTATTCAAACTGCTTTACACACAAGATACATGTGCCCTTTGGAGGTAGAATTTAGTTGCTCATGGTCCTGGAACCAAGTACTATGTTCCCAAATATTAAATAACAGTATCTTTAGTGCTCAAGCAGTAGTATGTCACAATAGGATGGACTGAGTTCTACCACTATTCAAGACCATTTGAAATAAATGATTGACTCTTGTAAAGCGAGCTTTATATTTAAAAGGATAAAGTGCAGTGAAATTTATAATCCTTGATTAAAAATTACGGTCTTTTTTTGTTTTTATTTCAACAAATTAACAATTTTTAAACATTTTTCTAACAGTTCTGTAATTTATCTGACTACATTTATCACAGTTTCTACTATTAGTGGTTATAACTCTGCTTGACGGCATGTTACCCTCTGAAGTGCAACTCTTAGTTCTAAAAAACTAAATCCTGATAGAAATGCACAAACATTCCAACTAAGTGAAATAAAGAGAAAAGCTTATTGATTCTAAAATATGGTTTGAAATACGAGTCCTACTAAAGCTATGCTTATGAGCCCTGAAAAACCAATATATAAATCCTAATAGAAATGCACACACATTCCCAGCTAAGTGAAATAAATACAAAAAGTTTATTGATTTTAAAACATGGTTTGAAATATGAGTCCTACTAAACCTATGCTTATAAAAAATCATCAACTGTTATGGAATCTTTTCGTTGCTGTAAATTGTAATGAAGGGATGTATAATAAATGAATATGAGATGGCTTAATTGACACAACATTCTTCTTCGTTACACATAGAGCTAGGTCTCCATTGCTTCCTTGAGAACATAAAGGTTAACTTTTACTTACAATTGTTCTATAGTGTCCTTATGTGCCTATTTGTATAAGCATATTTAAATTGTTTTATTATTTGTTAATGTGAGCGATGGATTGGAAACCACCAATACAGTTGATTGTGACATGGGGAATGTTTGACAGGAGAAATACAGCTATTGGTGATCTTGTGCGTGGCCTCTGAAGGCAACAATCAGTTGGATAGCATGCCTCCTCATCTTCAGGAGTTGATCAGTTCCTATCAGTTGAGTCCTTTTATCACAAAAGTGGGTCTTTGTTTGTTTTGGTGTTTCTTTTTATTCTAATTCATTCATTCTTAGATTATGGTTTGCTCAAAGGAGAATATAAGATGAAATATATAGGATGAATTTATCATATATTTATATTGATATATAAAATCATGAAAAGTTTTGTCTTGTTTTGGTTTGACTGTTGTAATTATAATGAAGCCTCAAAGCTATCTGATATTTATAGCAGAGTGGATGATCAGTAGCTTTTATGTGAAAATAATTCCATATGTTCATTCACGGTTCTGCATTTATTATTAAAATATAATCTAACAACAACATTTTTTCTTCCTTTTTTTGTCTTCTAAAGCTCACTAAGTACCTGTTTGTTTTATCTGCAGCGTTGATAAAAATTATGTTGGAGTGATTAGAGCAGATTTTGTTTAATGCAAATTCTTTATAGTTTTTTGATAATTTCCAAATTCAATTCCGTGGTGAGTAGAATTGATTTTGGGTGAACTGACAATTTTTAACTTTTCTATTAGGCAGTATGAAATATTGGTGCTGGGTGTGGTGGTAGCCGGAAATTATTATCTACACTCTAAAACCAATTTTACTTTACCTACCAAACAACCAATTCTGAACTCACTTTTGAAATACCATAGCCAATCACAAATCAATTTTACCATAGAGCAAAACAAAAACAGAGGGTAAATGATAAAATTTAAAAGAAACAACGAAAACTTGATACTGGAAATCATTGGTCTATATGCGAGTGGAGTTTTAGTTTTCTGTGTTGATCAAATGACGCATACAAATATCTAAAACCTTCTTAGTTAAATGGCCATCATTTGATGGTCCACTATTAATGAAGACTAAGATTATTGATTAATTTTTTAAATTATGGTCAATTCTGGTTAGAATTCTAGGAATCTTGGTCTTATTGTGTTTGCATAAGTTATAGTGTGCGTTAAATTTGAATTTAATCAACATTAGGTCTGCAAATATGCTGCAACATCAAAAGAAGAGTGGCAAGAACAATGCAAATTTTGGCCAACATCATATCACCCAAGGACCTAGTAAGTTTCATTTCACTATCCCTTTATTTATTGGCTTATTTATATTGTTTGCAACGACATTGCTTCCTTGTATCAAATTTCACAAACTGTTTGGTTTAATTTGAGTATATGCAAGTCAAATAGTATATATATGGAATCCTTTATCAAATGAACTGACCAATCCATGTTAAATGAATATTCCATGGAAAACATCCTTCAACTTGACGAGCTGATTTGCAAGATGCTCAGACACTTATCTGTTGGGCAATAAATGCACACAAGCGGTTTTTAAAAGGAACTTAACGTAGCTGGAAATACCCAATTAATTAATATACAATATTATATCTCTGAACTGCACACGTTAGCAATTATGTTATGTGTAGTTGGTTCAGTATACAATAGTTATAGTTAACGGCCTCTACCCAGATGAAAACTATAAAATGACACTAGCATCATTGTGTTTGTAACATCAACTCTGTAATTATTACTTTTAGTTTTCATAGATGAAAAAAAAAACTTTCAGTTTTCATAAATAACCTACGTATGTATAAATTTTTTTTTTTTTTTTTATATTTCTTGTAGTTATAGTATCTGATATATACTATGGGTAAAAACAGGGGTTTTATGTATTGACTAGGAAAGGGCCAAAAGGGGATTTTTGAAATTTTGGACGAAGTATACTGGATTTTTAGAACCTTTTTGTGCATTTAGATATTCTAGTTTTATATTTGTTGGATACACTGAAAAAATTATGATAATCATCAAACTCCTACCAAACACATAAACATGTGCTGGGTTTTTTTTGGGAGGCGGGAATGAAATCTTGTTGATTACATGGGTTGCGTATCTTAAGTCTCAACATTCTATTTGGTTCCTATTTAGTCAATAATCTCATTGGATGAGAAAAAACCCCTTCTCTTGTATGGTAATAGCTGTCTTTGCATGTTGTGTTTGACATTTTTAATCAACTACAGCAACATTGATGGCATTACTGGATTTAGCGAGGAGGAATCCCAATCAGTTTTGAAGTTTATGCAATCGGCTGTTGAGTTGGCAACATCTAACGGCTTGGTAAGTGTGCAAAATTTTTCTTTTTCAAACAATTTGTGGACAAGAAATAATGCTTTTGTTATGTTTAGTTTTCACTTGATTTTTAATAGTTAAGAGTTATTTTTAATCTGGTCCCGTTATTCTTTGCTGAATTGGTAAAGGCTAGCTTTGGTTGGAGTGTCCTACTATTAAATTTCAAATTCAACTGTTGAATACTAAATTTGATATGTTTTAGGTAGTCAATGCTGCAGTGATAGTGGATCCTTCAACTAAGGAAATCATTTCAAGTGCATGTGATCAGATTTATGCTTGGAACTCTTGCAAAGATGACAGCTGTCATGGAAAGCCGGAATCATTTAGTTCCCATCTCAATATTTCTAGTAGTTGTGATCCCCATGATCCATTGAATTCAAACAGTTCCTCCAATCGGGTTAAACAACCATATACAGGTGTTGCTTGTTTATATACTCGGCAATGGGCTGAGCAACCATCTCATCCACACAGTTCATATTTTTGGCACCCTTTGCGACATGCTGCCACTGTAGCTATAGAATCATCTGCTGCCAGGGATAGAACCCTTTTTCCCAGTGAGGAGAGCAATGAAGCAAGTTATCAGGAATTGGATAGTGAGAATGCATCTTGGACTAGCTCTCCTGCAAAGAGACAGAAAACTGTGTGTGGAAATGTAAGTTTTGCCTACACCTGTTATAATTTAAGGAATCTGAATGGTGTATAATTTAATAATCAATTGCAGCTACCCGTCTGTTTTAAGTGTTAACCACGTCACTCCAATAAAAATATTGAAAAACTCCTGGTGTGACTTTCTTAGTTTCAGTTCATGTAACTTATTCTGTCGTAAGCTTTATGGAGTTTTCTTGTGACCTTGATAGATCATGGTGTTCCTGGTTTTATCAAGCCTGCAATATTGTTTGGATAGGTGTATGTTGAGTTAGGCCCTTTTTAAGCAGAAATTGATCGGGATTAGGTTCTTTTTAAGCCCGACTTCTAAGAGTATATATTATGCAGAAGTCAAAGAAGGTAGAACCATGATAATCAATTGTTCATATCTTTACTTGGTGTGTTCATTATCATTACAACTTTCCAAATAGTGCTCTGGGTGAAAGCTATGATAATTAATTGTTCATATCCAGTCCTAATGAAGCATCTCACATCAAATTCATTAATTTAGCACTGGTAACTTGGAAATATAGAATACATATGCGATGGCATTTCCCTGGATTGTATCTGTTGATTATTTCGTTTAATGTATTTTGTGAAAAGCTTTATTTGTGTTAAATTATGGCGTTTCAGGGAGAGGATGATGATAAATTGAATGGTTGTACTCAGCCTTCTGGGCAGCCGTCAACGCGACCATACTTATGCACTGGTTATGACATATATTTTGTTTGGGAACCATGCGCAATGTAAGCTTATAGACAAGTTAGTTCTATAACTTTGAATCATTTTTATGTATTTGGTGAATTCCTTTGAGGTCTAAATTGGCCTCGTTTAACCCGTCAATGAAGGGGAATATCAGGAAAAGAGGCTGTCAATAGCATTCTGAGTGATTCTCCTTTCTCTTTGAATGGCATGAGGGAATTCCCTTATTGATTCATAGAATGGAGGAAATTCTTTAATTCTGATTTGCCCTTGTTAACATTAAGTTTCTCCTTCAAATAGTTAACTTTTTCCGAAAGAGTTGTTTTATGATATAGTGACCTTAATTGCTTTCCACTGTATGTCAGGTGTGCAATGGCCCTTGTCCATCAGAGAATTAGACGAATATTTTATGCTTTTCCAAATCCAAACGCCGGTGCCTTGGGCAGTGTTCACAGATTACAAGGAGAGAAAAGCTTAAACCATCATTATGCTGTTTTCAGGGTTTTGTTACCTGAAGAAGCCCTGCATAAGTGTCATGTTTAAGTTACAGAGACTATTTATTTCTGAATTTTGAATGGCCCTGTTGAGACTTTTTCTAATTTATTCTTTCTAACAGTTTATCTATATTTAGTTTAATTTTGTTGAAAATGACAATGGTGGAATGAATGAACGGTCACTTGTAATTTTATAATTTTCAATAAATTTTAACTAAAAAATGTTTAGTTCTGCAAATATGGCTCTTTCTATTCTTAGTCTTGCATAAATATATTAGTTTTAAATTTATGATATTTTCTAACCGTCTTTTTTAATCCACACTGCCAATTATATTTAGTTTAATACTAGCAATAAAAAAATATTAGTTGGTATGATTAAGAAAACAAGAACATTTGATTACTAGTATAGTTATTATTTATTATATATAAATTTTAAATTAGGATTCACATCAGTATTATTAAGCAGAGATAAAATATTTTTTTTTTGACGTAAAGAGATACTCTTGTTGGATTTAGTGACAAAATGACTAACATGAGTAAACCGATAATCGTTCTTAGATTGTATATAGATATGTTGTAATAAAATAGAAGAGAACTTACAAAAATATTATTTAGAAACTCGTCTTAGTCTGTATATAGATTTATTTAATTTGCAAACTAATCTTGCTATTATCGTCTTAAATAATATCAATGTTATACTTTTTAAAACAACTCACCATTTAAAAATATTTAAAAATATATTGTTGATATCTAATTAATATATGTGTTTTAATTTTTTTATCAGCAACCACTAATAACTCTTATAGAAGTAAGGTTATTTACTAGTAAGAAACTGTTTAAGAAATAAATTAAGTCATCATAATCATTATATTTTAATTTAAAAATCCATTTGTACCTTATGCAATCTTTTGCTTTTTACTAAAAGGATAAAAAACCAAGTGACATTATCTTTTTGATTTTTTGAGTCATGACATCTAGGGTAAGAAATAATGATGAAATTGAAACTCATAAATAGTTTGATTAGGTAATATTAGAATTTTATCATTAACATATGTGTAAGATTAAAAATATGATAAAGAATAAGTAACATGAGTATTGACATTTGAATAAACGATTCAATTATCATTAAGCAAATGATTAATACAGATGAAAAAAAATCAAATTATTACAAAAAAGTACTAGCCACTAGAGAATATATAATCATACCATTAAGAGTAGTTAACTATATGACATTGTTAGACTCTCGAGGAGATTCAAAACTTGTTGGTGTTGTTGTGATGTAAGTTGAAAAGAGGAAGAATCTTTTCTAGTATCCTCATAGATAGCCTGACTAGAAGCTTGATTAAGAGATGCTAAAGAAATCACTATTAAGACATATTAAGAAGTAAGTTGAAGCTCAATTCATCATCACAAAACCAACTTAGTAAGACGAGGTTCCTTGCTTAGTTATTGTAAATTACTCTTATTTTTAGTCTATGTGAGATTTTCAATACACCTCTTCATAATGAAGACATCATACATTCTTACTAAGAACATCGAGCATGAAAATTGAGAGGAGACCAAAATCGGATGACACGATAAGTCTAGATCTCGATTATGATAGATTTTAAATGAGTCTGATACCATATTAAAGAAAAAAAATATAAAATAATTTATTAAATCAAATGTATCTTTTACATGAAATTGATATAATAGCAAATATACTAAAAAAGAAAAGAAAAAATAATAATTGATTATATATAATATCTAAAAACTAGATAATTGATTATATATAATATTTAATTATATTTTAATTTTAAACTTTATTATTCCTTAAAAAGGTCTTGAAGGAATAAAAAATGTAATGTCACAAATAAGAATTTAATAGGAAATATCATAATTGAAATTTAACTATGATAAAAATGTAAGTCCGTTAAGTTTCATGTCTTTTTGAATAATCCCTCCGGTTGATCAAGCACAATTTGAATAGATGAGTGTTACTTTATTTCAGTTATCAAAGAAAATTTAGAAAAATTAAAAAATGTATGGACATAAAACAACTTATAAAAGTTTAACTTTATCATTTTATTTGACTATTTATAATTTTATTAACACAATAGTATATATATATATATATATATATATATATATATATATATATATATATATATATATATATATATATAATATATATATAAAATATA
>Ga0099825_1006517_pt1 | contig 14556 bp, 8 predicted proteins | sample SiratroredBW_FD_76838 | JGI IMG/M metagenome (GOLD analysis project Ga0099825, IMG submission 76838) | Root nodule microbial communities of legume samples collected from California, USA - Siratro red BW | ecosystem: Host-associated > Plants > Roots > Nodule | place: USA: California | collected... | reverse complement strand
TGATGGAGTGTGGTTGGGAACGAAGAAGATGGAGGAGGCTTAGGTGATTACGCTGGCGAGGTGTGGTGGCTGGGACATGGCAGCGGAGGCTAAAAGGAGGGTGTTAACGGTGGAGAGAGGGTGTTGACAACCCTTTATCGCCTTCTCATGTCTTTAGTAACCCTAAGTTAAGATAGGGTAAGAGGGATGGTTCTGAACCCTAAGGGAAGAATGAGGAAAGAAGGGTTGGTAATAGTGGGATTTGGCCCAACAGGATCCTATTTGCACCTCCCGTTCATCTACTTACCCCATCTTCTTTAGCATTACATATTTTTCTAAAGAAGGGGCTTTGGTCCCAATAGGTTTAGTTTATAGTTTTAACTGTAACATGAGCCTTTTATTTATGCATCACTTTTAGTTTTTGGGCCATTTACTAGTTCTTTTATTTTGTTAATCTAAATTCTATTTTTAAAACATATAAAAAATTTTAAAATATTTTTCTTGTGCTTTATTTAAAATAAAATTCTATTAAATTTTTTAAACACTTATAAAAATAATAAAAAATATCAAATATAATGAATAACAGTAAAAATTAAAAACATTTCTTAAAATAATAAAAAAATATAAAATTTTTAAAATTAAAAATACCAACACCACTTCAAACAGTTTCAAACTTGATCCTTAATTTTCCATTGTGAATGGAAATATGTAGTAACAAGGTCAATCCTTGTCGGACTCAAAAATAAAAAAAATCTTTTATTTGTTTTTTTTTTGTTTTATTTGTTTTGCTTGTATCTTTATTGTTATTGTTTTTAGGGAAAATAACATTTTATAAAACCACACTCATTTTGCTTATTTGATTAAAGGTACCGTCTTACGACGGACGTTGTGGGAATGTTAATGCCTTCCTCACACGTAACTGACTCCCGAATCCTAAATTTGGTTCGTAGACTATTTTGGTTTCTTAAAAACAATTTTTCATCGTCGTCTCCCTCGTCGCGATCTCGATTGCGACGTAGAATTTAACAAAAATAATTTATTAAAATCACATCTAGGTTTATTTATTTTACTAAAAGTATTTTTACCTTATTAATTCTGAAAAAACATTTCTTTAAAAATATCAATATAGCAGTTTTACTTACGAATTATCAAGTAAACAAATTAAGTTCACTTATTATTATTCTTAGAGCAAATTCCACTAATCATGACCACTAAAAGTGGATTACCACATACACACCTAAGACTCTAACATAAATTATTCAAGCTTCTTTTCACTTGACTTCATCAAATATTCTTCATCACCATTACTAATAATTTGGTGCACAAATGTGAGTTTGCTTCAGGACTGTCGTTGATCCTTCTTCCAGAAGGCAGAGAGAGTTTGTGCATTCACTTTTGTTGGAAAAGAAGAAGTGAATGAATCTCTCTATATGGGGCACATTTTGAAAGATGTACAAACCTTTTTATCATTCTAAAATAAAAGAAGCAAAAGCAAAAAGCCAATAAGAAAAAACTCATGTTTTCACTTATTTCTCTCTACACTCTCATGTTTTCACTCACACTCTGTCACTGCACACACGAGTCAAGTTTCTTGATAGCATTTATTTTTATCATATTTTGGAGTTAATCTTTACCATGAAATCAACTCTTTCTAAACTTGAACCTTGCTTATTTCCTGATTTTATTAAGTTTTTGTTAATAATTGATTACTTGCATTTAAGAATGACAAGTTTTACTAATTTCCTTATTTTGTCTAAAAAGAGAACAAAAATCAATAGATTTAAAGAAAAAGATGGCCTATGAAGGAGGAGAAAGCATAGAAGGCCTATAAAGGAATGTAAAGAGAATGAGAGAAATCAGTGCAGTCGCGTTTAGGGCCATGAAAGTTGAGTTGAGCGCAAGTTGAATCGTGCACCTTTATAGGAAGAGTCACGCGCGACGTCATTAAAGTTAAACCAGGCACGAACGTCTTTCAAAATCTATTTAATGAGTGTCTATGTTAGGCTTTGCACACAGAGTCAGAGCAGAAAAGGACAACAACTTTAGGGTTTATTGGTGTAATCATCTTCTTCTTCCATTATCATCTTGTATGTTTAGGGTTCTCATATCTATGAGGAACTAAACTCATTGTTATTGGGGTTAGATGTTGTCAACACCCAATTTCGTCCGGACAAATAAAATTATTTTTTAAGAAAATCAAAATAAATGTGTTCAATTAATTTTAAGTATATATATATATATATATATATATAATAAAAGTTTTTAATTAGTTAGAAAAATAAAAATAATTTTCTCTTTAAGAAAATTCAAAATGAGTGCTTTAAGGTTTCAATGTAGTTTGGGCCTAACACACTAAAAAGGAAAAAAGAAGAAAACTAAAAAAGAAAAAAACAAAGATGTTGTACCCTGACTATTTTCAATTTGAGGGTTCTGATTTTATTTTAATTTAAAGATTCTCATATTTATTCCAATTTGAGGACTCTGATTTTATTTTTAATTTGAATATTCTCATATTTGTTATAATTTAAGGGATCTACTTTTATTCTTTTAATTTTAATTTTTTTGGATTTATTACAATTTAAGAGTTCTAATTTGATTTTTTTAATTTCAAGATTCTTAGATTTATTTCAATTTGAGGACACTGATTTTATTTTTAATTTGAAGATTCTCAGATTTATTATAATTTAAGGGTTCTGATTTTATTTTTTATTTTTTTAATTTGAAAATTTTTGGATTTATAACAATTTGAAAGTTCTAATTTGAATTTTTAATTTCAAGATTTTCGTATTTAGTACAATTTGAGGATTCTTATTCTTTTTTCAATTTAAAAATTTTCAAATTTATTACAACTTAAGGATTCAAATTTTATTTTACCATTTAAGGATTCTAATTTTATTCCCAATTTCAAGATACGTACTCTACTCCCACACTATATATATTCATCCACACACAGAGAGAAGACACAAAAAAAAAAATCCGTTCATTCTTCTCGACACGCACACGAAAAGTCATTCCTAGATTCATTTCGCTCCTTCCTTACCCCCAACCACACATTTTACAAGTCATATTCATTCACTAAATAGAACAAAAAGAAAGGGAAGGGGACATGCAAGTGCATAATAAAAAGAGCAGGTGAGTAAGTTTGGTACAACTACCATACACACACTCCATACTCTTGTACAAACTATGCTTTTATTTTATTTTGTGGTATTGTTTAGTTTTTTTTTTAATCTTTACCCATTTGTTTGTTTTTGCCCATTAATTCTAATATTGGCCACTCTTTTTACAAGCTTTGCTAATCATATATATATATATATAAAATTCTTTTAATTTAAATAAAATTCTAATATGACTATAGTCATACACACGATCTTTTTTTTTTAATTTATAATTTGTAAATATTTTAAGAGACTTGTATGGCCGCACGGGTCATATTAAATTTAATTACTTAACATGTTTTATATGGTGAATAAAATAATTATTTTATATATCAAAATGACTGTACACGTCACATGATACTTAATTATAAACTTTGAAAATAATATGGGTATTTGTAAGATCGGCTAAATTTTCTTATACTCAATATTTTTTTATAAAAATGTAAAAAATATATTTTTCTCAAAAATAAATAGTTTACACTAGCTCCGCTAACAACATGACTTGTCAAGGGTATTGTTCGCACTATCTTATACTCTAAAAATTATAAAAATATCAAATTTTTCAAATATCAAATTTTCAAAAATTAAAAAAAAAATGTTAACATCTTCGCAAACACTTTTCTTATCCAAAACTTCGTAAACCTTAATTTTTCATCATGGATGGAAATACATAAGAGCAAGGTATCAACCTTGCATTTTTGTTTCTTTTTTGGAAAAAAAATAAACGTTCTAAAAAATCACACTCGTTTTGCTTATTTGATTAAAGGTATCATCTTAGGACGGACGTTGTAAGGTGTTAATACCTTCCTTACACGTAACTGACTCCCGGAACCTAATCTGATTTCGCAATCCATTGTCTTATCTTTGTTTTTTTCCATAATTTTCCATAATAAACTATGCCGGTGACTCCTCTATTTTATTTCTTTTAAACAATATTTTTATTTTTTGTTTGCCTCGTCGGGACCCCGGTTGTGACAAATATAATCTACCAAACTCTCATGTAATTAATATTGTGTTTATATATGTCCTATTGATAACATTTATTTTTATTATATTTTCGAACTTATTTTTATAATGAAATCAACTATTTATAGACTTGGAACCTGCTTAATTCTTTATCTTATTATATTTTTGTTAATAATTGACTAATAAAGTCCAAGAAATGAATTTTATTCTAAATCCCTATTATTTTTCTTAAAAATGAACAAAAAGCATTGAATTCATAGGACAAAGGATTCAAGCCCACAAAGAAAGATATTGAAGAGAAGTTGATGTAGGCAAATTGCATTGGTGCCACTTTAGCTGGGTTGGACACCAGTTGGGTCACAAGAAGTCATGGATTTGAAGTTGTGCCCGACATTGCTAAAGTTGGGTCAGGTGCGGACTTCACTGACCTAGCACTTTTATGTATTTAAAGAAATCTATTCATTTAGGTTAGAAACTCTAGAGGCACTCCAGTCCACTTCATCTTGGAGTCAGATAAATGTAGCCTTGAGATGACGGTTAGGGTTTTGAGGGTTCCCTTTTCTCCTCTTTGTATATCCATCTTCCTCCATTGTCCATTCTTCTTATCCTATTGAGATTTTATGTAATCAATTGAATTCTTATGTAATTAGTATTGTATATATATATATATATATATATGTATATGTGTATATGTATATATGTATATGTGTATATGTATATGTGTATATGTATATATGTATATATGTCTTTCTTTTCAATGTTAGTATTTTGTTTCTGTGCTCATTGCTGGTCACGTCGATTCATGACTTGATCATTGATTTTTAAGTTAATGGGAAATATCATTTGTAATTTAGAACTGAATCAAATAACCAAATTAAAGCTTGTGCCTAGGAATATAACATGATTTGTTTATTGTCTTAAGACCATTGTGGCGATTGCAAGTTTTATTTATACAATTTATCAAAGAATTAACGGTTAATAAATAACTTTAGGCTCATTCACCTAATGAATTATGGTTTGGGTATTATTGTTAGTTAGGATTGACATTTGTTTGTAAAGAAGGTAAATGATTTTATGCATGATTGAGGTTTGAAAATTTAATCATAGCAATTGCATTCTATATTCTCTCTATTCTTTTACCACATTCCAAGTGTTCGTAAAAATATAAAAAGTATTTTAATTGTTTTGACATAACTTTATTTTATTGTTTATCAATTCAAATAGTGGAAATAATTTGTCATCTAAATTTGTTATCAATTACAATTATTGTCGTGTATTGCACAAGTACCTTGTGAGAGAACGATATATTTATTACTTGCTACATGAGCGATTGTCACACTTGCCATCATAGCGAAAAATGCTAAAACTTTTCCTTTCATTGTCAATTTTTTTAATTTTCCATTTAATGCCTGTTGTGTTGATGTATGACTTGACACTTTGATTCTAAATATAATAAAATAAAGAATTAAGTATGTTCCAAGATTAGGAAGAGTTGATTCAGTTATAAAAATTAACCTAGAAATATCATAAAAAATAACATATATGAGTCGGTTTATTTTACTAAAAGTATTTTTAACTGATTAAGTTTCAAAAATAGTTCTTTAAAAACATCAATTTAACATTTTTTTACTTGCAAACTATTAGCAAAACAAGTTTAGTTGACTTATTAAGTATCCTTAAAGCAAACTCCACTGAATATGACTTCTGCAAGTGAATCAACACACACTAATAAGACTAGTTTAAATTCTTATTGATTTTCCATCACTTGACTTCATAAAATATCTTCATCATTATTGCCAACACCTTCTTCTATAAGGTTATATCTTCTCCTTTTCTCTTAGCCAAAGGTATAGTGGCCAGATAATCCTCCATAAAACGCTTCGTTTGTGTGATTGAACAATTGGATATACTCTTTAAGAAATGAAACAATATAGTATATCTCTTTTTTTTATATTATACATTATACGTGTCATATATGTTGTATTTTGAGATATCTTTATAGTGATTATTAATTCTATACTAAAACTAGTTCACTATATCCTTTTTAATCAATTCAATAACCACTTTTCATCTTATTATTTTAAAAATTAGTAATAGTTCAATTTAAATTCTCTACAAACCTCTAAAAGTGAACATCCAAACCATATTTAATATATTTTAAAAAATTATAATTAAAAGACTTACCATGCATATAATTTATATTCACTCTCTTTTAGATAATCCTTAAAACCTAACATTCAAACGATATTTAATATTCATTTTAAAAATTATAATGTTTACCATACATACACATACGTGTATATATATATATATATATATATATATATATATATATATAAAACATACTTTATTTAAAAACTTTCTAAATTTTAAAAATCCAATTCATACGTTGTTTATGTTTTACTACAAACATTGTAAACATCTTACGTATTTTTTTTAAAATTATTTAATACTTTAATTTTAAACAATACAGAAAAAATTTTATATTAAAATGTATGTATCAACATTGTTTATTTTCTTTCCTTTTTAATCCTCCCTTTTCCATTCTTCATTTTATTTCTCAAAAAAAAAAAAAAATTAAGGAAAAATAATTTCTCAACGTCAAGAAAAAAACCGTAGTCCAAAGTTATTAATGTTTTAAGATAAAACATGATAGCGAAATTCACTCCTCAGTCTAACTAAAAAAAAAACAACTAAATGAAAAAATTAGCTGAAACATATTCATTAAAAAATTGTTATTTTTTTTGTAAATAATACCATATATTTGGAAACAAAATGAAAAAGTAATTAATTTAAGGAAGATTAAAAAATTCATTTATTTATTTCTTAGTTTTATAAATCATTATTACAAAAAGATACGAGGTTATTAAATTGAACATTCCTCTGGCAATCAATGATGAAGGAAAGAAGATAATTTAAGATATAGGAGTACCATTTCAATTAAATATTCTTATAAAGACAAAATTTAAATTTTGGAAATAGAATAAAAACAAAAATGAAATCATTTTTGATAACGTGATAACGGCACGTGTTTTCTCTCTTTCTATATCTATCTCTAACTCTACTTTATATTAATCCTTCCGATTGTGAGAGGGAGAGATCTGGCCCGTTTTTCCTCTCAACAATTCTCTCCCTTTCTAAGGTACTTTTCCTAATTTTGGAATTGAATTTTGGTGTCGCTTTGTCAAAGGGGTCTTCTTGTTCCGCAATCTCTCTCTCATCTGGGTAATAATCGCTTTGTATCTCACTCCTCCATACTGGTATTCGTATTTCTTCTCCTTCTGTTGTTGTTACTTCCGCATTTCTCATTCTTCTGTGTGCAAATTTCTGTCTTTTTCGGTGTATCAATCGTGGGTGTGGTCCATTCAAGGTATTCGGATCACACCCTTTTGATTTTTTTGCCATCTCTTGCAATTGTGTCATTGTTTGAATTTGGGTTTGCATGCATGGTTTGATCATAGAAAAAGGCCTGATTTTTGTCCAAAACTCTGGTATTTTTTCCCGAGCGGGTGTTTCTTGTTATTCGTATTTGATGTTTGATGTGAAGATGATGATAGATCCCTTTTCCATTTGACGTGTATGGTTGAAATTGTACATGATTGTAATCAAATTGATGAAATTCATGTTTTATTGATTTGACTTAATGATGTGTTCTTTTTTTTTTTATTAATAACCTTTGACCCGAATGTGGAATTTTTTTATTAAAAAAAAACTGATAATAATTTTTAACAATATTCGTTTTCTTTTTGAGTCACGAGGTTGGCATTGCTGTGTCTCCTATTTGGGCCCGTTGTTCACACTGTTGAATCGTACTGCTCATAAATGTTCCGTATTTTTGTCTGAAGCATTCATCATTGTTCTTAAGTATTAATGTGAGCTTCTGAGTAAGGTTTCTTGGGTTTTTGCTAGGCTGTCCTGTAGTTGGAGCTATGACGGTTGAGGTTGTGGGATTTGAGACTGTTCAAGGGCCAGCAGAGAACAGTGCTGAAGAAGACAAACCTGTGTCTCAAGAAATTGAAAATGGGAAATTGGAAGAAGAGGCAGAAGTCGCTGATGCCATAACATTTGGGTCAAATGGAGATAAATCTGCTAAACCAGAAGCTGAAGTTGCTCCAGATTCTAATGCTGTTCCAGATTCTGATGTCCCTAAAGATGCAGTTGAAGAATGGCCTGCGCCAAAGCAGATACATTCTTTTTATTTTGTTAGGTTCCGGCCTTATGATGATCCAACCATCAAAGCTAATCTTGATAAGCTTGATAAAGAGATGAGCCAGAAAAATCAAGCACGAATTAAGGTCACTGATGCTTTAAAGGCAAAAAGGGTGAGTTCACTACACTTTTGCCATCCTTGCTTGATAACATGATGCTCTTGGTGGAGTTGAAAATGGGAAGATAATCTGTGAAGGGAATTACATACTCCTGTTTTGTTTCATTGTCATTTTCCATATTGTCAAGCAATGTCTATGTGTTAGATTTGGCATGTTTCATCCCCTAGGCATAATGGCTTTGGATACAATGTTATCTGATTTTTTTGTATATAATACTTGTTATCTAATTATTTATCTAGTGTTATATTTGTTTTCATTGTGTCTGTTGTTGGTTCTGTTTGTTTTAATTTACTCACTTCAGTCCCTCAATATTGCAGTTCAGTTAAATCATTATGTTGTTGTGTTTGTTGGTTGATATTAAAATAAAGGAAAAAATGTAATTATGGATTAATCTTCCTTCTATAAAATACATATATAGGGGTCTTTTATTTGTAGATAAAAATAATAACGGACTAATAGAAAATATAGACTAAGTCCGTTATATTTAACCGTTGGTATTGTTTTAATTTGCTCATTTTAGTCCCTCAATATTCCAGTTCAGTTAAATCAATGTGTCGTCTTTTGTTTGTTGTTGTCACTGTTTTGATTTGGTAACTTTAGTTCCTCAATATTCCAGTTTTGTGTTCTTGTCCATATTGTTGTAATTTGCTCACTTTCATATCTCAATATTCCAGTTTAGTTGAGTGGCTATGGATAATAAGTTATTTTGACTTTTATAACAATACTTTATTATAGTTATCAATTTAGTTACTGTTGCATCTTTTGTTGTTCCACTGTGTTTGTTGTTGTGGTTATTTTTAATTTGCTCAGTTTTGTCCCTCAATATTCTGTGTCGTTAATCGGCGAAAAGCTGTATTTGTTAAAATGGGAAATATGAGTTTTTAGTTCATGGACTTTCTTTTATCTGAAATTTGTCTGCTGGAGATTGTGTGTAACTAATTAGCTGTCCTTCTATTAAATGGATTTACATAGACTCCATGATTATTTACTGGTATGTAATTTAATTTCATATTTGATTTTTATGCAGTCAGAACGAGCAGGGTTGATTTCTCAGATTAAGTCTCTAAGAGATGACAATAAGCAATATCAGAGTATTGTCGATGAAAAAATAAAAGAGATAGAACCTCTGCAGCAGGCATTAGGCACACTGCGTTCTACAAGTAATTCAGGCCGGGGTGGTGGATTATGCTCATCTGAGGAGGAACTTAATAATCTTGTATGTGGGAGTCAAAATTCTGTTTAGTGCAGACTTCATCACTTTGTCTATTAGTATTAATCCAAACACCACTCCCATATATGCTTTTGATGGATGCAGATCAATAGCTTGCAATACCACATACAACATGAGAGCATTCCATTGGCTGAAGAAAAACAAATCCTTCGAGAAATCAAGCAGCTTGAGGGGACAAGGGAGAAGGTTCTTGCTAATGCTACCATGAGAGCCAAAGTACAAGATTCTATGGGTCAGAAAGAAGCCATTCAAGATCAGGTTAAGGTAAGATTATTTCTATTTTTGCCAGAAAGGTTTAGGTAAATGTTCTCAATTTGTAATTGTGTTTATGTCAAATTTTCTTTGACAATTATATTTCATTGCAGCTTATAGGTGGTGATTTGGATGGAGCTAAAAAAGGGAGGCAAGTAATTCGGTCCAAAATCAAACAACTTGATGATGCAGTAAAAGCCTTAGACAAGGATATCCAATCTTTACAAGAGGAACTAGGAGCTGTTACTGAAAAGAGGGATAAAGTTTATGAGAACATTCAGCAGCTGAGAAAGCAACGTGATCAGGGGGTGTGTTTTTGCTTGCTTGTGACATACATCCAAACATTTTAATATTATATTTTCTATTGAACTCTTTCTTTTGATCCAAATTTATGTTGACCTATTCAAAGCTTCCCTTCCCCTTTTCTGTTGCTTCAGAAGTGACTCTTCCGCATGCTATTTTGATTTTGTTATTTTTGATTCTAGGATTTGCTGTCTTATCAAGTTTTCCGATTTTTGCAAACATGAAGCAATATTAATTTTTTCAGAACTCCTATTTCTACCAAAGTCGTGCAATTTTGACCAAAGCACGGGAGCTTGCTGCAAAGAAAGATGTCAATGCGCTTGAGGAATTTGTACAAATTGAGGTTTGTCTGCATAGTCTTTGTATTGTAGTGTACTTTATCCATCTGCTCAATCTTTTCTGAATTTTTTTAGCTAAGCCTTGTTGTATTTGCTATCCTTTTTGTCAATTCCAGGTTGAGAAAGCTATGTTGCTCTGGAACAGTGACAAATCCTTTAGAGATGATTATGAGAAAAGACTTTTGGCATCGCTGGACATGCGGCAGTTGAGTAGAGATGGTCGGATGAGGAACCCAGATGAAAAGCCACTGCTGGAAGAACCGAAACCTGTTGAAACGGTGAAAAGCAGTGTGAAACCGCCAAAGGAGGATTCTAAATCTGCTGCTCAAGAAACTGTGCCCGAGCAGAAGTTTCAGAAAGAAACCAAAAAGAAAGGAAAAGATTCGAAATCCAATGTGGACAATAAGGATTCAGAAGATGCTGATGAATATGAATTTGAAATGCCAAAGGAGACTACTGTCAAGGAGCCTCCAGTTAATCAAGAAAAGCTGAAAGAGATGAAAAGAGAAGAGGAAATTGCAAAAGCAAAGCAGGCGTTGGAAAGGAAGAAAAAACTGGCAGTGAAAGCTGCTGCCAAAGCAGCTATCAGAGCACAAAAGGAAGCTGAGAAGAAGCTCAAGGTGATTGTTTGTTGATGCACATACTTGAGTTTATTCGTCATGCATTGTTAGTGTAAATATTTGTGCGCAGTCAACCAACAAGTAATAGTAATGTCTTTATTATAAAAGTTAACAAAGACACCACACATGATAATCTATTATCTATGATTATTGAATAACAAGGTAAAATAAACTGTATCATTGGTGCAATTTGATCATGTTTAGCCAAAACAAAACTATTTTGACACTTGAGTCATTCTAGGAACGTGAGAAGAAAGCGAAGAAGGCTGCTGGTGGCTCTGGAGCTATTTCAAATCCTGAGGAACTGGCAACAGATGTGGTGGAGGATACGGAGCAGAAGACCAACGTTAACATGGAGGTGCCGTCAGCTCCGGCAAAGGTCCAAAAGGAGAGCAGTGCGAGGCCAAGGATACGAGCAAAAGCGCTGAAAAGCGCCCCTGAGTCAATCCCAAAGGCTATTCTGAAGAGGAAAAGGTCTCAAAATTACTGGTTATGGATTGCATCTTGTGTTTTGATAATCCTGGCTGCTTTGGTGCTTGCATTCATCATTCTTTCTTGAGAAGCTTAAATCTACAAACCAATTTTCCGTGGGTGGCTTGGCTAGGTTTGTGAGAGAGTAAGTAATTTTGTCCTTCTATATAGTCCTTTTGGTCTAGTGGATCAAACACAGACTGTGTTGTGCTAACTCTTTCTGAGGGGAAAAGTTATTTAAGTTTTAGTCTGACTCTAAATTTTGTCAGATTTCATGTTATACAGCCGGGACTTTTCTGTCTTCATTTTTTTCTTTCACTTTGGTAGTTAATTCATCTGGCAAATGGCACTGAGATGTACTTGAAAACTTTGTGCTGAGATATTCTAAATGTTTCAGTTTTGATAATATAGTGAAATCTTTTTATGTAAAATTATCAAAATTGGTGTTGGTGGATGGATGGGGTGATCAGTACCAGGGTCACAAAATGCATGATGCATGCATTAGGTAGGGTTCATTTGTTCAATTCAAAAATGATACCTACCAACTTGGAATCTTTCCGGCGTATAGAAATGGGGCCATTTGTTTTTGCACACTCAGTTTTCATGTGCGCCCTACTGGATTGTTAAAAGAGCAAGTTGTTCCTTTGTTGTTAAAAGAGCAAGTTGTTCCTTTGTTAGTGTCACCTAGCCGTTGTGATTGCCTTGTCTATGTATTGTGTCATCAATAGACTAAAAAAATAATTTTGAATTTTGAGTTTTTTAGTGTGTAATTTGAAAGTTATATCTTTTTATAAAAAGAAAGCATTTTATAAGTTATGTAATCTAGAAATTGCTTTTGAATTATACAAGTTAAAAGTTTTTTTTTTCTTTTTACGAAAAATAATTTTTAGATTATATTATTCGAAAACCTTTTAATAAAAATAACTTTTGAATTGTAAAATCTTTTTTTTAATATAAAAATGAATTTCAAATTATATAAGTGAGAAAATTAGTTTACATAATTTTATAAATTGTATAATTGAAAAGAGTTTCTAGATTGTATAAATTGGATTACATAATCTAAAAAAAAAAAAATCTAAATTGTATAATTGGAAAGTTAAAAAGTTTATAGATTGTACCTGATGTTCAGAATTTTTTATATTTCTGCGTATAGAAAGAAATTGTGGTGGTGCCAAAAGAAATCTGCTAGAATTAGAATTGTGCAAATGTATCTGGACGGATTCTTCTTGCACCTCGATAGTATCTTCCAGCACTTCCGTAACTTTGAATATTACAATTTTAGTCATGAGAAAAAGATCAAAATACTCTTAGTGTTAGAGAAATAGGTTAAAGGTTCAGGTGGAGATTATACGGATGTATAATTTGTAATGATAGAAGTTTTTAAATTGAATTGCAGAATGTATAATTTGCAAGTCTGAAATTAAATATTTCAAAGTTACGGATTGTACACTCTAATATTTTTTCCTACACCTCATCATTACGGACTGTACAATCTGTAATTATTATAAAATTTTTTCAATGAATTGTGGATTGTACAATCCGCAAGTCTGAAACATAATTTCATGACTTACATGATTGTACAATCCGCAAGTCATAGAAAAAATTTCAATAATTGTGGATTGTACAATCCGTGAGTAGGATTGTGTGAAGAGTTCACAAGTAAATTGTTCTCCTTCTTTATTTGTACAAACTTAATTTTATTCAATGTAATTAAAGTTTGACTTTGTTATATATGTTGATACCATAACACCACCAAATAATGTAATTAAAATTAAATGAAAAGTCAATAAAGAGTCTATTTTGCTATCCTCGTTCCAAGTTCCAACCCCCATTTTAAATAAAGAATCTATTTTGCTCCTCTATACCCACACTAAATAAAGAGTCTCTTCTGCTGTTCTATACCCATTTCAAATAAAGAGTCTCTTAGATTGTTATGCTGAAACATTCATTCCTCCTTCTAGATTGGTTTCATTTCAAATTCAATTAAAATAAAACTAAACTAATTAAATTAAGGCAAATGAAGAGTATTTGTATGTTCACTTCTTGACAGGATTTCATTTCAAATTTAATTAAAATTAAATTAAATTAATTTAATTAAGACACTTTTAACTATCTCTTCCTCTTCCTATCAACTTGTAAAATCTAAGTCACACCTCCAAAATCTCGTAAGGTAATTGCGATTCAATTTCTTTTCTTTCGGAGATTATCCAATCCGCAATGATAATTTTTTTTCAATGAATTGCAGAGTGCACAATCCGCAATACACTTCAAAATAATTGTAATTGCAGATTGTACAATTCGCAATTATAATCTTTTTTTCAATGAATTGCGGATTGTACAATCTGCAAGTCTAAAATCAGAATTTCCAAACTTGCGGATTGTACAATCCGTAGTTGTAATTTTTGTTCAATGAATTACGGATTGTACAATTCGCAAGTCTGAAAATTCTGAGTTCAGACTTACGGATGGTATAATCCGTAATTTATTTAAAAAAATTGAAATTGTGGATTATACAATTCGCAAGTTTAGAAATTCTGAGTTCAGACTTACAGATTGTATAATCCGCAATTCATTTAAAAAAATTGCAATTGCAGATTCTACAATCCGCAAGTCTGGATATTCTAAGTGAAAGGGATAAAGGGTAGAGTTGGATTAAAATAAATTTTAAAAGGCTAAAATTGTAATTTACTATTTACTATGGAGGTGCAGGATCCGAGAGTCGGTTACGTTGAGGAAGGTGTTAGCACCCCACAACACCCATCCTGAAACGGTACCTTTAATTAAATATGTGTTAGCACCAGTGGACTGATGCAGTGATTTGATGAATTCAACCAAGTGAAGATGCTCTAGATCATGTGAAGGATGGATGAAGATTTCTTGAAGTTTGAAGACTTGAGTCTAGGATCTAGA
>Ga0099825_1006516_pt1 | contig 14558 bp, 6 predicted proteins | sample SiratroredBW_FD_76838 | JGI IMG/M metagenome (GOLD analysis project Ga0099825, IMG submission 76838) | Root nodule microbial communities of legume samples collected from California, USA - Siratro red BW | ecosystem: Host-associated > Plants > Roots > Nodule | place: USA: California | collected... | reverse complement strand
TATAAATATATATTTATATAAAAAAGAATATATAAGTAAATAATATATATATATATATATATATATATAAATATATATATATATATATATATATATATATATATTATAGAATGAGAAATAAATGATTTTTTCAAATTGTAATCCAAATTTTAGGAAACTAAAAATACATAATAAATTTTTTAAAATATATGTTTTAAATAGTTGTGAAATAAAACTGTACATTTTAAGGGATTTTTACGCATATATTTAATTTTTATCAGATTTTCCTTTAAACATATTTTTGTTAATGTTATTCGCACATTTTCGTTATACTATTTTACAATATTTCAAAACATTAAAAGAAAAATTATATTTTTAACTCATTCTCAATTTTATTTTACAAATTTGTACGGAAACTGTATTAGATTTTGTAAAATATATCAAAATCTTAATAATAATAATTTTAATTGCTATATAAGTATATATGTATATAATTTTCCTATTTAAGATGTGAATTTATGAATTTGACACTCTTTATAGTTAATTTTGCCTCTTAAAATTGGTCACATTTAGGTCCCACTGGCAAGTTCTAGATTTGCAATACAACCTGAATTAGGAGTGTTTTTGACTGGTCAAGTAGGTAAAGGGTCACATTCAACTTTAATTTCTGTCTACAAATGAAAAAATAAAAAAAAATGAAAATTTAAATACAATGTATCGTCAGATTTTTTTATAATTTTTCAATATATTATTAAATTATAGTGTATGATCTGATTGTTATTCTTTTATTAAAAAAAGTATTTAATTTTTTTTTTTATCTGAGATAGGTTGTAGTCTTGTAGACTATTACAGAATATTTAACATAAAACATACTTTTAACTCCTATTTAAAAATAATTAAACTAGAATAATATAGTGTCAGATAATGGCTTGAAACACTATGGTATAAATCTTTCTATTAATAACTTATGAAAATATAACATTAATTTAAATATAGTATTGAATTCAATCCAATTTTGTCAAATTTAAAGCTGCTTGAATTTGATTGATGGTTAAATTTTCATGTCTATTTTTTTTTATTTGCTCAATATATGGCGAATCTGAGAGATGATCTGATATTAGGTAACATAATATAAAATTAAATCTGAAAAAATGTGCTTAAAGTTAGAGGGAAAAATTATTGAGGTTTATGCTCATCTATAGAAACATTATCCAAACAAGTGTCAATAAAATTATATGTATACAATCTGAAAGTTTTCTTTTTCTCTATTGTTTTACATACACGTATTAAACAAAAGGAAAAAGCAAAAGTGAAGTTGTGTAAAAAAAATGTTACTGAGAAGCCCTTATGTTGCACCATGTTGTTTTTCTTGTCATCAGTCACCAAATGTTTTGTCCGTTTATTTCATGAGAAATGTTACACAGTACGTTTCCAAAAGTTTTTCAAATCTTTATATTATTTAAATTTTATTAAAAATTGCAGAATTTAAATGGTCCATTATTTTATTTAATAAATCTCTTTTAAAGTTTTATAATTTTTTCTAATAAAAAGATGTGTTAAAAATTTAATGCTAACATTTTTTTGTCACTAGAAGCACCCCAAGTGTTTATGCTAGATGTATGAAGATTCATTAAAAATAATAAAAGATTATTTTATTTGCATGTTGGGTGCAATACCGATATTAAATTCGAATACGGATATAAAATGCGACAACTTCAAAAATGTGCTGGTAGAAAATTCGAATAATATGAAGAAATATTTATAGATTAAGGTAAAAATATTTGTAAGACAATTACATAAATCTTGTCATTATTTTGAAGACAAAAATGATTAAACCGGTATTTTTTCACTCAATTACACAAGTCTAACCATACTTCCACTCCCATTTAATTTCATAAGTCGTAATCAAGCGGACAAATGATTTTAAAAAATAATTTCAACTAACAGTTTCCGGTTAGAAGTGGATGATTACGATTGACAACAAAAAAATATTTGTGGAGACCACAATAGTAATGCTAAATAATAATATGCTGTCAAAAAAAACATAATGAATAATACATGATAATGTGATTATAATAAACCAAAAAAAGAATAAATACTAACTCTTTGCAGTAAAAGAGTAAATTAATGTTTATATTTGGGCTCAGAACACAAAGCACCTATAAGAACATAGTCAGAAAAATTTTAAAAAATATGAAATTGCGATAACTAAGGCTTGACTGAAGAATGGATTGGTTAATAAAGTCAACATATGTTTTGGTGGCCTAACATGCTTTGGTGGTCATTTATTATAAACACATTTCAACATATGTTTAACAAAAGCTTTTCCGTTTCGGCTTCTCTAGGAACTACGTTGTTTCTTTTGGTTTGTATTCAGAAGCTATAGAAAACAAGGTCACATGATAAATTATAGGAAAATTCTATGCCTGGTTTCCGATTCTCTGAACTGACAAGAATTACAAAAAAGGAAGTAACCACTTTTACCATAAGCACTAAAGCCCTAAAGATTTACAAAACAGTGGGCTTCCTTTTGTGTTCAAAAGTAGTCAATAACATTAAATGATGTATGTACACAAGAAAAAGAAGGATCCAAAAAGCTATACAAAAATGGGTTTGAAGATAAAAAAGACTAGACAAGACATGACAAGGCTGAATAAATTATGTCACGTGAATAGCATTTTGAGGTCTTGGATCCTAGTATACCGAACCTCATCATCGGTGAGGGTACCAGATATCATCCTTTGTTTCCTGGCCTGCACTTGTTGCAATCGATCTTCCACTGTGTCCTGTAGTTCACATTACCCATTAACTCTTCCCATAGTTGATAAAAATGTGGCAAAATAAAGTCAAAACAAAGTGCCAATTAAACTAAACCAAGAAAAGTTAGTCCAAGTGACCCAACAAAAGGATTAAAGATGGGAGACTGCTTGTGAAAAACGTGAGAAAATACCAAGAAGAAAAAGGTATCAAAGCAATAAAATAGTGAGCAAAGTTGAACTATATGAAGGCAAAGCCATTAAAAATAAAATAATCAAAGGGGTAACCCATAACATTTGGTAGAAAAAACAGGGAAAAAGGGAAGTGTGGGCTTATCAATTGACAACAAATCAAGTGGCGCCGTTTGGCAAAAAGAAAAAAAAAAAAAAAAAGTCTAATCCGAAACATTTGACCAATAAGGAAGTCGGCAATAGGGGTATCTCCGTTTAAGATGGGTACGCCTGATTGCATGTGCTTAGGTTGTAAGCAAATTGGGAAAATGGATTGGCTAACCTTCACAATAAATCTTATTACTTTAACTCTACGGTTTTGTCCTATGCGATGAATTCTCATTATTGCTTGCTCCTCAACAGCAGGATTCCACCATGGATCCTACATTTACAACACAATGTTAACACAGAAGATTGAAGTTGTTTTACAGTGTAGACAATGGAAAGAAGGGAGATAGGCATAGCATACCATAATGAAAACATTCGAGGCTGCAGTTAAGTTCAAGCCAACACCACCAGCCTTTAGCGACATCAGCAAAACCTGTAACATGAAGTGATTCAGTGGCGATATTTTGAATTGAAATGGAAATAAATAGTTGATTTCAATTACCCTTTTCTCCCTTGTTTTATTGAATTCATCCAGAACTTTCTCCCTCTGTTTCTGCGTCAATTTTCCATCATATCTCAAAAAACTAATGCCTCTCCGCCTCAATGGATTCTCCAAGAGATCAAAAAATGAAGTCCACTGACTGAAAACAATACTCTTTTCACCCGAGGGTGAGTTCAGAATACGTTCCAGGAATTCGAATAGCTTTGAAACCTTCGAAGACTCGGTCATATTGTTCTTAATATCCACCTTGAATGGGCTTTGAGCTGGACAAGCGATCAGATCATCTTTCTTGAGCAATTTACGACAGATTGGACATTTGCCACCCGATGAGGTGCCCCAGCAACTGAACAGACATTCCCTACAAAATTTATGAGCACACGGTGTAAACACAGGATCTTCTGGAGATTCCAAACATACAGAGCATTCTCCAGTGTCGCCGTTTTGAATATTCTCCAAAACCTCTTCAATGTATGCACGAGATTGAACAGAGTGCGAAGAAGCGGATTCTAGAAGTAATATAGTTGCTAGTTTGTTCAACTCTGCTTGCTGCTGTGGATCATCTTGATTGCTTTCGTTGGGTGATTCAGTATTAGACTGAAGAAATCTTCTTGCGAGTCTGCCTAAGTCTGCATACTTCTGGGAATCGCTTCCGCTTCATATACGAGGGAAAATAGTATCAGAAGCAGAAGAATTGGGAAAGGTAAACATGTAAGAGCATTTGAATGTGTTTTGCCAAGCCTACCACATAACCAAAAACGGATGGTTACAACAGCGTCTCAACTGCATTAGAAGGTCAAGGATATTGGCATAATGGTGTAGAACCTTTCCTTGTGCAACGTACTGATCAAATTGAATCTGTTTACATTTGGATGATAAAAGTCACGAGACAATAAACACGCCAAGCAAATTATAACCAACAGGAATCCAAAGTGCTTGATATTAATTAGTTTTTAAATAAAACGATGTTTGAGAACAGTTACTATGAACAAATTTACTGCCTTCATCAAAAGTGATAAAAGTGAAACAAACTGATATTCTGAACTAAGCACAAATCAGAAGCTGTGGCACAAAACTTACTTTAGATCGCTCGAAAAGGGTTTCGTAGAAGTCACGTTCAGATACTGATTGTTTACATTCAATCAATTCAATATCAATTGGAGGCAGGAAAAGTATAGGCCTGAGAAAACATGTGTGACATTATTAAAAAAATATATACATTTGAGGTACAACAAATGCACAATTCAAGAGAAGTGAGAATCACTACCTTCCCTCTTTATCTTTCGATTCCTTCGTTCTTCTTAGCATTACCGTCCTCAAAATGGCTTTGACCAACTTCAGGGATCTTGGATCACCATTCTCATAAGGCCTTTGAATCAACTTCTGCCACCTGTACACATGTTTCCAACAACAAAATAAATATTGATTATCTGAATAAAAGAATTTTTTCTCTAAAACATATAAGTTGGCATCACATTCTTTGTCGTACCATGCCCAGTTGCACCAAGGTTCAACACGCAAGAAACACAAGAGACTGTATAGGTCTTCCAAGCTATTCTGCAATGGATATCACATTTCACAAAAGATGCAGAAAGGTGAGTTCTTCTGAATAAACAAGGCCCGTAATCTAATAATAAAGTACCAAGTTACAGGTGAAGTAAACATTTTCATCTGGGAAAGATGGAAATTACATTGTATGTGGAATAGTGTTCTTAACCTTTCAATTATAATGTGATTACAAAAAAAGTTCGCCTGAAAATTAAAAAGACAAACCTGAAGCGGCGTTCCAGTTAGACACCAGCGGCTGTGTGATGAGAGAGTAAAAACAGCCTGGGAAACTTGACTTCTATGGGCTTTTATATTATGAGCTTCGTCCAGCACCACCCTGTACCACTGGACCTTCTGGTAGATGCTATTGTCTCCATTCTGGTTTCAAAAGCCAAAGAACCCTGTATGAAGAAGGTTTACTTACTACATAATGGTAGACAATATAAAGGAATATTTCCTTACATTTTTGTAATCAGCTGATAGGACACCATAAGTTGTTAAGACAACATCATGACCTGAGATGAACAAGGGATCATCGGTTCTTCCGCCGCCATAATGAACAAATATGGATATACTACCGGGCTTTGAATGGGTTTCAAGCTCATCCTGCGGATTTTAAATACTTGTCAACTATAGTATGTCATTTAAATTATCAAAAGAAAAGGCATATTTTCTTCTCAATTTGGTACAATACAGAGGACACTCGCCTTCCATTGGCCTAACAAAGTCATGGGACAAACAATAAGAGTGCCACCCTCGACTTTATTCATAGCGTTAGCGTTCTTTCTTTGATTTGCGATAAGATTATCGTATCCATTCACCACATCCTTGTTTTCTGAGTTGCCTCTACCTGGATTACTGAGTATCAGAGCAATTGTCATAACGGTCTTTCCAAGTCCCATTGCATCCGCTAGAATCTAAAGCCAAAGATGAAATAAAACCAATTTTGTAAGCAGGTAAAATGATTTAATCTTCAGAAAATTTATGGTCTCAAACAAACTCACTCCTCCTCTTGCCATCTCAGTTGATTTCGGAAATTTCTTTGAAGCTTCTCCGGTAAATATATTGACATAAATAGTCCTTCTGCTAAAAAGCAAGTAAAGTTAAGTTGCTTAACAATATTGAGGAGAAAACCCCAATTATGCTCGTTGAATAATTTTCTATTAGTACTTTACCCCTTGCATATAGTGTAGGCTGACCAGCAGGGATGCAGATTTCTTTCTGCACTCTCAACATCCATTCCCTTCTCGATTTCACCCATCCAATGCAGGGCTTGCTTCTGGTAAGGCTTTAAATTACACATAAGTGCCTTTGGGGCTTCCTTCTCCTAAAGACATACAAGAGGCAAAATAATTTATTACAAGTAACGGTAGAGATAAGTTTAAATATAGACATTTGAAGTTAAAACACTTCAAAGCTCCTTACCTTTAAGTCATACATTTCTGCAGCTCCAACAATTTTGTTCAAAGCTGACTCTGAAAGAGCTTGTTCATCGTTATTTTGCTCTGGAATAGGCTCACCACCCTTTCTTCGCTTGATCAAAGGCAATGCCGCAGCTTCATCTGACTCAGCCTGTTAGCATCAACAGCATAATTAGGCGTCTTTGCATGAAAAGATTCCTTACAGGATCAGGTAACATTCACAACGTTGAATACACTATCCTAGACAACATCATGCAAGCTGTAATACATTATCAGAGGAAGGAAGGAAAATGGTAGCACGTACAGTCGGATAGAGCAACCGCTTTCGAGAATCTATATCTTCTGGCGTGAATTCAGCCTAGTTAAATGTAGCACCACCGATTACAGACGCACAATTAAAAAAAATAACAAAAATTAGAGAGAAGAGGGGAGCCGATTACCTTTTGACATGGCTCGATCTCCAGCATTTTTAGTAGGGCAAGAAGTGGGTAAATAGTATCATCAATTTTGCCACAAGCCTCTAGCCTCCAAGAGGTGTCAACTCGGTCGGCAAATACAGAGTTGTGAATATAAAAGCTGCAAGAAAAACTCAATAATTCACCTACCAGCAGACACAATACAACTTAACTCACAAATCCAAATTAAAACACAAAAAATTCCATCGACATTATCTGTGTCAACGGACAGCTATAAAGACTATACCTTACTAAAAGCATAATCTCTTGCATCATCTCGAGTTTAACTGGGGCAGAAATGCATCGGCCTCGAACCTTGACTTTTCCAGAGCGCACAAGTGGAATTACAATCTTTGCCCATTCCATTGGCATCCTCCCAACCTGAAGCCACACAAAGCACCATTAAGCCTATCTCTTACATATTCACTTATAAACTTACATATACACACATATGTATACAATCACGCCCGCACATATACATACATGCATGCGCACTTACACACAGTCACGTGTGAATACGTATGTACACGTATAGATACATACACACACGTATAGACACATATGTATAGTTACAAACACGTAACACAATCAATTAAATCTCAAAAACACCTGGTCAAAAACAATCTCAACAACAATCAATGACAACAACTACCTCTCCAGAACGCTTGGTTGAAGCACGAACGATCAACTGAGACTTCCTCGAGTAAGTCGGAAGAGGAAAGTCAAAATGAACGATTTCATTGTCCACCAATCTGTTCAGTCCTCTGGCCGTCGAAACCGCAACCTCAAACTTCCTCCCAAGCAAGAACCATCCAGCCTCCTCCGGAAACTCCCCGTCCTCGAGATTAGGAATATTCCTCTCCTCCACAGCCTTGTAAACCTCCAACACCTCCACGTCCTCAGTAACCGTTCTTTTCTGCACCGGTCGAACCGGTTCTGACACTCTCCGCGCCGGTTGAACCGGTGGAGTTGATTCCACTTCTTCGCCTTCCTCCTCGTCCTCTTCTAATTTTTCTTCCATTGGCGCCATCGATTTCAGAGACTCTCCTTTGGACTCGAACGACAGCCTGTGTCGTTGTTGTTGTTGCTTTTTGTTCCGAGCAGTGAAATAAGAAACATCGAAGCCGGTTTCGTCTTGTCCTTCTTCTTGGAGAGGATCGTTCTGGTTAGGGTTTGGAGGCGCGGCGAGAACGCGCGCGCCGCCGTTGCTGGTGGTGGAGCGGACGACTGTGATAGGCTTGGCAGTGCGGGCGAGGAACTTGTGTAACGTTCCTGGAAGTGGCGATGTTATGGAAGGTTCTTCTTCCTCCATGAATAGAAAGACGTTGCAAAGAAAAAGAACGAGAGAAAGTGAAGAGAAAACGACGAGAGTGAGAGCGGTGGGCGTGGCAGAGTGGGTTTTGCTTATCAGGTTTAAATAAGCGCGGGTTTTTCAGTGGCGCCCAAAATTGTTTTACGTTTTGGCGCTGTTCATTTTGTTTTTACCACTGTTAATTCATGCTTCCAAGGAGCATTTATGTATTAATTTTATTAATATAAAATAATTTTAAACATCTTTTTAATTGTTGGAAAACAAATGAGTTTTTATTTTGTTCCTGTAATTTTTTTTATTTGTCCAAAATTAAAAATAAGTTTTTTATTGTTAATATTATATAAGACTGACTGACTCACTAATGTTGAAAAACATGTAAATATTATAAGTGTTTCAATACGATGTTGGCATATAACACCAGGAAATGCTATTGACATTCATAAATAAATTATATTTAGCTATTTATAGACTAGAAGTAATTATTTAAAATTTTGAAAAAATGAAAATTAAAGAAAAGTATTTTATCGGAATAATAACGAAAAATCATATATTTTATAAAGACTAAAACAATGATTTCAAGATTTATAAAGAGAAAAATAAAAAATGAAATTAAAACTAGTTAATTTGATGAGATTGAAAATATATTTAAATCATATAAAAAATTGAAAATTGACTTCATTGTAATAGAAATAGAAATTACTTTGAAATTAAATAAATTATTATATTTAAGTAATAGTCTTTTAAGTATTGATGCAAGACTTAAATTTCGCAATCAATACTTTTAAATGAAGAAAAAGCAAGTCAGGAAATGAAGTGTTGCCGTAAATACGATAAGAGTTTAATTCAAAATTAATTATGAATAAATAATTGCTGTTATTACAGTAAATAATTGCTGTTATTACAGTAAATAATTGTAAAAAAAATCACAGAAATTACTACTCAAAATTAATTATTTAAAAATATATTTGAAGTTAATTTAATTTTAATTTTTGTTATCTCTTAAAAGTCTCTCTCTCACACATACACATTCAGATAGCACGATGTGCACGTTGGAGAAGAGAGGTTCAATCTTCGTTCTAACCCTAACCAGCGAAATCGACGATCAACACCGTCTCAACCCCACGCTTCTCTCCTCCCTCCTCGCCGCCCTCAACCAAGTCAACTCCCAAGCCGCCGCCGGCTCCGCCCTCGTCACCACCGCGCAAGGCAGGTTTTTCTGCAATGGTTTCGACTTCCGCTGGGCGCGTTCCGCTGCCGACCCCTCCACTGCCCGCATCCGTCTCCGCGCTATGTCTGACTCCCTTCGCCCCGTCCTCGCTGCACTGTTCTCCCTTCCCATCCCCACCGTCGCCGCAGTCTCCGGCCACGCCGCCGCCGCAGGCGCAGTTCTCGCCCTCGCACACGACCATGTCCTCATGCGCGGCGACCGCGGCGTGCTCTACATGCCGGAGGTGGACCTCGGCATCACGCTACCTGACTACTTCGCAGCCGTCATGAGGGAGAAGGTGACGGCGGCGCGTGACATAGTGCTCGCTGGGAAGAAGGTGAGAGCGGAGGAGGCGGTGGAGATGGGGGTTGTGCGGTCGGCGCACGATAGCGCGGAGGGTACTATCGAGGCTGCCATGCGCCTGGGGGAGGAGTTGGCAAGAAGGAAGTGGGTTGCAGAGGCTTACGTGGAAATCAGAAAGAGTTTGTTCCCTGAAGTGTGTGATGTTTTGGGTTTAGCACCGAAATCCATTGTTTCCAAGATTTGAAAAAAAATGTACATGAATTGTATAAACAATTGCAAAAGAAAGGGTAAATGAACATTTTGATGTGTATCTCAATTGGTGAATATGTGGAAATTGTAGTTGTACTCCATTGCAGAAATATAACATTAGATATAACATCACAGTCAATGGAATTGGAAGAAGAAAACTGTGCCAGCACCTGGAGAAATAAAGAAAGTTTCTGCATAAGCACTCCCACAAAGGACCACTTCTCTTTTGCCATTTTGATTAAGGCCTGCTGCATCTTTACTCACATGAGGGTAGGGGAATCTTGTCACCAATAATTGTACCTAATTCAAGTTTTGGCATCTCTACTTGTCATATGCAGTCCCTGTGAACAATAAAATATTATGCCTAAATACATTGTCAGTACCAATTGCTAATTTATGTCAATTGGACTAAGTGTTACATAATGGTAGTAGTAGAGATTTTTCAGTACTAAAATAAATCTATTCCTTATAATAATTTCTCTGAAAGTTGAGATTCTATAGAATAAATCCATTGTATCATCCTTAATGTTTGTGTTCACTTTGTGGAGGAATTTTTTTTGTTAATACAATACCTTGTTATTTATTATCACCTTTGTTTTTCCTCTTGTAGCATTATATAAAGAGATACACTATTTATTAACTTTATTTGATGTTTGAACTATTTTATTTTCTCAATAAATAAAAAAATGGTTTATTAATTTAATAAAATAAGTAATTGAATAATTTTTCTATTTTTTTCTTGAAAATAATACTAAATCATCTTTTAATATTATTTTTACAGAATTACATAGAATGTGCATCTGTTTTCAGTAATCATAAACAAAAAGGAAAGAGGAACAATCTTGATAGGTAGGTGAGTTCAATAGCCCAATAGCCCATAAATGGGACTGAATGAAATTTATGGGTAGATGGCATCTATGTTAATACCACCACTTGTCTCCATCAAAATGACACCTTACGTGATTCATTGGGGATTCAGTTTGTTTCTCTTGTATAAACATCTAGATTCAGTTAAAACAAACCTTTCCTATTGAATTCTCAGAATAAATTTCACATCAAATTTGCTATTGAATTCTCAGAATGAATTTCACATCAACTTATTTGTTCAATTTTATGTTGGGCGTCGTGTTTGATTTATACTGAACTGCACCAGAACCAAACAAAATGAAGTGGTATTGGTAAGAATTTTCACTCTGCTTCCAACAAGAAAACCCATATAATCATGAAGTATTGATCATCAAATTTGACCATATCTTAGCTTTAATTTCTTAGTGCCAAGTAGAATAGAATTGCAAGTAAAAGGGGAAGCATGCCAATAATCAAAATACGGTCCATCTGACAAATAAACAAAATAATCTAAAGTCTAAGTAAATATTCCAAACTCAGCTGAAGATCAGATACTGAATGCCGAAACTAAGCATTCTGGCAAACTAATACTTCTTTTGCTATATTTTTCTAAACTGTCTTGGCTTTAGGGTTCTTCTTCCTGAGTTGACTCCTGGGAATTGAGTTCTTCATTCCAATAAAGAATAGCAATGCCCCAAAAAGTGCCGTGTTCTGCATCAAAAGTAACCACAACAGTATATATCAAGTTCTCACACAAATGAAACCATCAATTAGAAGGACATCAAGTCAAAGAAGTTATAGACAAACCAGTATGAATTCATTCAGCAGCTGATTATACTTGGGCTTGCCAGGTCTATAGTTGTAGAAATCGTATAGAAGTGGAGTAGTAATCGCCAAATGTAAAAGCTATAACAAAAATAACAACAAAAAAAAGCCTTAGAGGCAGAAGCTACAAAAGAGAAAAAAAATCTGGATTTATGATCCATTAGAAGCACAGCAATGACAAGAGCTTTAAAAGTACTCTTTAAGATTAGAATAGCAACTTCTTCACTCTACAACCAGGTCCTTACCAGTAGAAAAGATCCAAATGTGCTGCCAAACACAAACAAAACCCCACCAACCCCTTTGAGAAATATGATAGTAGCAATGAATTGCCGGGCCTGTATTTAGTATTTCAGTCAGAAAGGGTACCAAATAATGAAATCTATTCAGAAAAGGATGAAAGATAAAAATATGGCCTTACATCAATATCTGGTAGTGCTACCCCCAATTTGGAGGACAAATTTTTCTTCACAACCGTGAGCTTGGGAATCAACTCCTTCGAAATGGGTCCACCATGGGCATCAAATTCATTAAACCTTGCAATATAAACGTCATGTCAACACAAAACAACTAAAACTTGCAATATAAGAAATTCTGTCACACAAAGCAGTACATCAGCAAATCAAAATATCTCAAGGTACCCTCTTTACCATTTTTTTTTCAAACAAGGTATACAACACAGGGAAGTTGAAAAATCAAATCAAATTAGATTTCAATTAACAAGTCAATATTGGTCATTGGTGCAGGATGTGCAGGATGTGAAACAATAAGATTTATTTCATTAATGGGGTTTTGGCCAGTAAAGGAAAGAATGAGACTTATTTTGTATTTCATAACTGTATTCATTTATACGTAAACCTGAAGTTTCTTGACACATAAAACTGGCTTCACAATTAGATCTATAAGCTTAGGCTTTATACCATACATGATATCATCAAAGTCTGACTTAATGCAAACATTAAAATCCTCAATGAATCGAAGCGAAGCAACTCAAAAACTAAACAACAAGAATTTACGGGACATTATTCTCGCTGATATTCAAAAACCACTATAAATTTTCAACATGATACCATACTCAAAAGCAAGGTCTTAACATGATCTTTGATATTGGTGACAAATACTGCTGATGCAGTCACAATTGCAGTCAAAATAGTGCCAAAATTGCGCTCTTATAAACCCTTGCTCAAAAGAAAATTAACAATCAACAATCAACAACAATGCCGTCTACATTGTAGCAAATCACCAATTCCGTTTATTAATGCACATTAAAATTGAAAGCAAAATCCAATCACTAATCAATGTGTCTCCCAAATGTGGCTTCCAAAAAAAGGACTCAAAATGCGTCTCCAAATCCTAAAAAGCCACACCCTTTACATTCAGTCCTTGAAACCAAGGCGAGAAAGCAGAAACCCACATCAAAAAATCGAAAACAGAGTGGAAAGAACAAAAAACAACATCCAAAAACCGAAAACAAAGTGGAAAGTGAATTCCTTTAAACAAATCCGACAGATCTGTCAAAAGGGTGACTTACAACTGCCACGCGGAGAGGATGAAGAGGGAGGCAAAGAGAACGCGACCCAGAAAGGAGGAAAACCCCATTTTTTTCTCCCTTTTGCAGAGGTGAAGAGAGTGAAGCTCCGAGAGAGAATAATGGGGAACACTATGGAGAAAGAGAAAGAGAATGAAACAAGGAACACGAAATGAAATATAATATTCGAGAGAGAGAAAGCTGGTCAATTTTGTTTAGCTAAATATTATTAATGAGATTATTATTATTAATTATTATAATAATAATTATTATTATTATAATATGAGTAAGATTTGGAATAATTTAAAGGAAGTTGACAGTGTTAAGCAATCAACGTTAATTGAATATGTTAAATATATATATAAGTATAAAAACATTTAGTTCTTTGTTGCTTTCACTTTAATTTACTTTCATTTATCTTTATATCGTAATATACTTCTTAACATAATTATACATACTAATAAAATTAATTAATTTATTTAAAATTTCTAAAAATGTTATCAATATATCAAATCAATCTTTATTACTACCATTTTTAAAGAATCTCACTATTCATTAATACAAAATATAAATAGTTATTGTATTTAATGGAGTAAAGAAAGACAAAAATTAAGAAAAAAATATCAATAATTTCTTGTATGCCTTGTAATATAACAAGGGTTAAAAAAATTATTTATTTACAATTGAATGTATCACCTACCACCACTAGCAAGTTGTATTCGATTAGATCTCTTTAGGCACCAACCCATTCATAGTAAATCAACATGAAGAGTAGTAGTCAAGTCTAATCAATCATTTAAATATAGTATAATATTTTAACAAAAAAATTGATTATTTACATGGGAATTTTTATATATTTAAAAGATGAATTAAATTGAAATGAAATATCAAATTAAATAGAAAAAATATTTTAAACAACTCTCTTTTTTTAACAAGGTCCCATTGTTGTAAAGTTTGAAATAAATATATTAATTTGATATGTGGTCATGTTACTCTAATTTAATTAGAGCCTCCAAGATGGATGATCTCACCCAAGAATAAAGTGGAAAATTAATTTCAACCTTACTTCACCTATAATCCAAATGTGCAATAAAAAATTGGCTACTCAGACTTTATATTAGGCAATTTTTGTTCATTTTAAAAGAAAATTTAAAAAATTATAAATTAATATATATATATATATATATATATATATATATATAAAAAAATAAAACACATAAATAAAAAAAAATTATATTTTTTTATAGTGATTTAATAATATATGTGTATATTTTTATATATTATGTTTTATTTT
>Ga0099825_1006515_pt1 | contig 14558 bp, 6 predicted proteins | sample SiratroredBW_FD_76838 | JGI IMG/M metagenome (GOLD analysis project Ga0099825, IMG submission 76838) | Root nodule microbial communities of legume samples collected from California, USA - Siratro red BW | ecosystem: Host-associated > Plants > Roots > Nodule | place: USA: California | collected... | reverse complement strand
TGTTTAATATTTTAAAACTTGTTAAAAGAAATACAAAAAGTATTTCATTTAAATTTAAGAGAACGTAAAAAAAAAAAAAAGCATTTTAATGAGAAAAATAAATAACCTAATTTTGATATATAGAATTATCTTGTCTAAAGGGTAAAAGACCATTTAACCAATGAATTATTTTAAAAAATAATATCACCCAAATGAGATGAGTTTAATCAAATTGTAATTAATTGTAATAATTATGATGTGATGTTTTATATATTATTAATTATACATGATATGATAAATGTGTAACAGGAATGACATAAATATATTGATGAGAAACACTATTAAAAAAATTATATATATATATATATATATATATATATATATATATATATATATATAGAGATTTGTATAATATAAGAGTGTGCACCATATATTTTTATTTAATTATCTTATTTATATTAAATAATAAATATGTTATTTAATTAAATTATATATAAAAAATATAATTATCTTAATTTAAAAAACTATTTATTACTTTAATTAATATATACACTATTATAAAATTGGGTTAGAAAATATTGTATTTAAAACTTCGTAATACTTTGCTGAAATAAAAGCAAATAGATTATATTTATATAGACTAAAAACAGATTTAAATTTGAAACTACACCACAACGTATTTAGAACATATTTAAAAAACACGTTAATCCTTGAGATTAATTGAAAATATTTGAAACAATATACAAAAGTAAGTTACACTCCTTACATTTTTTTGTTTTTTTTTAACAAAAGTTGTAATGAACTGAGTATAGATTTTGGTGTGCTTGTTGTTCCTATAAAGCAATTCATTATTGATATAAAAAAAAAAAAAAGTAAAGTCTAATTGGGCCCCTCATCGAATTCATTTCTCGCCATGCCGTGCGATGGAAGACGTAATAAGCGGGTTACACCTCTACGCCACCATCTGCCCACGTCACATTCCAATAATGAACAAAAGCAATTTCAAAATGTAACCACCCTAGACTTTGCTTTTTCTATATTTTTTAGTTGAAGGTAAAAATAAATTTAAAACTTTTTAGAAAATTCTTCACCTCAAAATTTTCTAGATGAAAACAAAATATAAGGTCCTTTCACAGAGACATATTTACATGATAAAACAGAAAACAATTATAAAAGAACATAGTATTATTGAAATTTAATGATATGTAAAATATGAATATTTTGAATTTGGTCTGGCTTTGCATCGGTATGATTGAGTCAACAACAACCCCGTGCTGACCTGACTCAAAGTCTCTGACGAGTAAAGGAGGATCCATCCGTTCTTTCTCTCACATTATCTTATTCACATATCTTATTACTCTCCTTCGTAGTCCCTGCGTAGTGCAAATGAAAAAAAAAAAAAAAGAAGAAAAGTTGATTAATTAATCCTTTGACATGGTGAGAATAAGAAAGGAATGTATGTTTGTCTTAATTTTGTTTTAATATTTTCTCTGAGTACAATTAATAATTAATCCTTTTTAATTATTAAAATTAAGGAGTCACTGTTCTGGGAGGGTAGAGTGGTGTCAGAAGGAGCAACCAAGAAAGAAGCTCTTGCAGTGCCCGTGCAAAACAGTAGGAGGAAGAGTACTATATTTTCCTGCTTCTTCTTGCTTAGTTTCTTCTTCAATTTCTCATATTTCTTAATTAGCTTCTATTCTATAATCTCTCTGCTTCAGTGGGTTGAGTATATAGATAAGATAACAGAGGGACTGGTCAAAGAGCGAAGGGGGTCGGTGTTGTCTCCGATGATGGGTAACCCTAACCCCAACCCTAACCCTAATCCTACGCCGGAGAAGGAAAAGAGCCTCCAAGAGGAGCTTTTGGGACCCATCTTGCTGGGAGAGCGTATCATAAAACTGGCTCAGGAGGTGGAGTGGTCGAAGGTGGACTGCACGGAGCTGGCGCGGAAGGTGCAGGTGGTGTGCGACAACCTGCGCTCCGTCGTGCGTGTGGTTTCGGGGACGCAGTGCGTGAACGAGCGCCCCATACGCCGTATCGTCGGCGAGGTCTACAAAAACCTAGAGCGCACGTTAGCGTTCGTGCGCAAGTGCAAGAGACACGGCAGCGTCCTCGGCCAGGTCTTCTCCATAATCACCACCGCCGACTTCCGCAAGGTCTGGAACCTTCTGGAATCTTCCTACGGCGACATGGTGTGGCTCCTCAGCATCTTGGACTCCAAGGAGGGCACCAATGTCTCCCTTCCCCCCATCGCCAGCAACGACCCCATCCTTGCATGGGTCTGGACCTTCACCTACACTCTTCAATTGGGTCAGCCCAAGGACCGGGCTGAAGCGGCCACTGAACTTGGCTCCCTCGCCAGAGACAACGACCGTACAAAATTCATCATCTTGGAGGAAGGTGGAGTGCCCCCCCTCCTCAAGCTTCTCAAGGAAGCTTCTTCCCCTGATGCTCAGGTTGCTGCTGCCAATGCTCTTGTCAACGTTACTACTAATCAAGACAGGGTGGTTAGTTACGTCGTGGAGTCCCATGCTGCCCCCACTATTGTTCAGGTCCTTCGTGATTCCCCGCTGAGGGTTCGTGTCTCTGTTGCCAATTTGGTCTCGGCTATGGCTGAGCAAAATGAACTTGCTCGCGAGGAGTTCGTGAGGGCCAATGTGACTAGGCCCCTCGTGTCGTTGTTGTCCATGGATACTGTCTTTGCTGACCCCATGGCCGGTCGTGCTAGTATCCATTCGCTTGTTCTGAATTTGTCTAACGTTGGGGAGACAAATTCGGATGGGAGTAGCCGTGGCTCCAGCCACCATCGGAGGGAAAGGGAAAGAGAGGTTGAGAGCCCGGAGTTGAGGAATGAGGTCAAAATCAGTTGTGCTAAGGCTCTTTGGAAACTCTCCAAAGGGTGCCTTTCAAGTTTCAAGAGGATTACGGAGACTAAAGGTTTGCTCTGTCTTGCTAAGATTATTGAGTCTGAGAGTGGGGAATTGCAGCTTAATTGTCTTATGGCTGTCATGGAGATTGCTGCTGTGGCAGAGACCAATGCTGATCTTAGAAGAGGTGCTTTTAAGCGAAGTGCGCCGGCGGCAAAGGCGGTATTGGATCAGCTTTTGAGGGTGGTTCAGGAAGAGAGTAATCCGGCACTGGTGATTCCTGCCATTAAGGCAATTGGTTCCTTGGCCAGAAACTTCTCTGGAAAGGTTCCGCAAGTTCTTGGTCCTTTAGTTGCTCAGCTTGGTAACAGAGATGTTGATGTAGCCAGTGAGGCTGCCATTGCATTGGGAAAGTTTGTCAGCCCGGACAACTACAATTGTATTGACCATTCTAAGGCAATACTTGAGCTTGATGGGGTTCCGAAGCTAATGAGCCTGCTGCAGATAAATGATCGCCAACAAGTTCATGGTCTGAAATTACTTTGTTACCTTGCCTTGAATGTAGGTAACAGTAAGGTCCTTGAGCAAGAACGTGCCTTGAATACCTTGGAGAGGTTTGCTCGTCCTGTTCAAACACAATATCCTGATTTGAAGGACCTTTTTGCAGAGGCTATACACCACCTCACTCTTTATCAGCCAGGAGCTCAATTGCACAGACAGCCCTTGGGGATGTAAGCGCCACTGATTGCGTTAATCAAAATAATGCCTTGTAAGTCTTTTGAATGGTAAAGTAAGAGTGTATTGTACTTAGAAAATGATTTATTACCTTGTGAAAATATCAAAATTTCAATTCAGTAGCCTAGCCCCTGTTATTTGTGGTATTGATTGACTGGTCATCCAAATTACATTAACAAGACTGGTTGTCTCAACGCGATGAGTAAATTTACGAATATACATTCGGAAATGTTGCATATGACATAATTTAGACTTCGTTATATTAGACGTACCAACTTTTCTATTTCTATTTATTTCTTGTCCTTCCTTTTTTTCTCCCCATAGATATCACTGCGATGATTTTATTCTATTTTATAGACTTATGTTCTGTATTTGACTTCTGCGTACAATTTATACATGTACAAAGCCATAGGGGCTACTTATGTAGATTAAAGCACGACATAGACCTTTCCTTTAAAAGAAAATAAATTAAACAAAACCTTAAATATGTCAATATGCATCGCTAAATTTTACTGTGCATTTCTCCCTCCGAATTTATGCTCTTCCCACATGTTGATTCAGGGCCTGTTTGTGTGTGTTTTTTTAAGGGAAAAGGGGTTTTGTAATTCAAAAACATGTGTAAATTAATTGCAATCATTAAATTAGTTTTTTTTGTAACTTTTCCGGAACCTAAAATTAGCAGCTTCTGAAAGCAATACAAGCGTTTCTTTCCCCGAAGGTTAGAAAACGGCACTCATAGGATTATGGTTCTATTTTATTCTGCATTCGTACATATCTACATTAAATTTATTATTCTGATGAAATATGTCGTGAAACTCTTGTCTAAAATCAGAGGAAAGATTAATCATTTACCTGCTTAATCTGGGAAAAAAAAAATCTTAAATTCACTTCATGGATATCAATGCACTCAACTTTTTTCAATTGCAATTGCAATTCATATGTATTTACAAATTTTATCACGTAAGTGTCCCATTTGTTCAGTGCTTCCTTCTAGAGGTCTAATTCCTGCAGGGATTATATAAACATGCTGAAGCCATGTATTCCTCACATTTTCCTACTTCTGTTATCAAATTTTTAAGAGAAAAAAGAAGGCCTAGATATCAAATTTGTCCTCCTGTTATTAAGTGAAGGGAGGGTATGAATATTTTGTTTGTTTGATTAAAGCATAACAGGAGCTTGTACAACACCTCTGATGATGGAAGTTGGCGTGAGGATCTCTTGGGATGTGCTTTTGAAGAGAGAATCTAGTGTTGGCAGTAATAATTTTGATTCAAAATTTGCCATATCTGTAGAGTTCCTTGTTATAGTTCACGATGTAAATCTACATATAATGAATGCATGGGGTAAAGTTTGTACACAGTTGTCATGTCACTGCTAAGAGTGTCTTCGAAGTTTGTAGCTTGCATCTGGATCGCCTAGGTAAAAAATATATGGACAAATTTGTTGTTTTAAACAGTGACATGAACATCTTGCATTTTTTGTGTGGAAGCATAATATCAGCTTGAAATCACTGACGATAAAAGTTGACCTGAGGATATCTTGAGATGTTCTGGGAGGCAATCCAATGTTTTGATAAGTATTGTTGAGGAGTTCAAGACGTGATATGACTAGCAACATTGATTCAGAACCTATCCTGTAAAAGTTCTAAAGAATTCCTTAGTGTATTTATAAACTGCCTGAATCTACAGAATAGATTGACCGAAGCTTATACAAATCTGATGGATTAAAAATGTCTCCAAACATTGCAGCTACCTTTCTGGAGGCAATCTGATGTAAATAATTTTACGAGTATGTTGTTTAAAGCCATGAGCGCGTAGTTTTACTGTGTATTTAATTCTTTCACTCGGCGTCTATTTTTGCTAAATTATTCTGAATCATTTTCATTTGTTTTTTTTGTATGGATTAGATATACTGAAAAATAATTAAGTATTAGTCTTTGACGAAGTTGTAAACAGTAAAATGGACTAGTAGGTGACTTGGTGTTCAACATGGCAGAATGCATTTCTGTTTTCTGGTGTAAGTTGAGGTATTTCTATCCAGAAGATACTTGTGATAAGGCTGAAGATACTATCTTTCGTGGAATTAGTGTGATAACTTCATTAGACCTAATCTGTTAATTGTTATTTAATATCATCCCTTGAACATGATTTTGTTGTTGGTTGTAACATAGTAATCAGATTGAAGACGTCGGATGAAAAATGACTGGAGCAGGGGAGACCCTAAATTCCCATTTGGTTCAGTATGCTAAATATTAGTTTGTTGTTGTACAGGCCCCGTCACTGGTTTTCAGAAAACAATATGCAATTACGTTTCTCTGGTTTAACTGATTGCAATTTGCACAGACCATTTAAGCACGTGACAAAAAATTTCAAGTTCATCGATTACGTATCTAATACTCTCAAATTCTGATTACACATCATTATATATTTAATTGCACACAAAGCGTACACTTCTTTGAATGGTCCTCCACAGAGATGATTGATCACCCAAATTCAATTTCCATTTGACAGATAATACAACTGGCCTTTGCCTGTAAATAAAGAAGCATATTACATCAAATTTCAAGACAGATTTTTTTATTCCACTCTGAACTTTCATTAGGGAATCATTCTTTCTTTATCTAATGAAGTGGATCTGCTGTCACTTATTTACTAATGATGGTGTAGGGCTGAGTAACTCATTAAGAAATAAAGGTCTGTAAACTGCCATGCTGTATGTTTTGTCCATTGCCAATAGTTTGGGATTGCACTTTACACAAATTATCACCTGCATCTTTAACTAAAACCCTGGGGAAACCATGTCATTGAGTGTTTGTACCTGTAATTTCTTGCAAACTACTGTAAACCTTTTTTCTCTCTGGCCTATTCCTGGTGACTTGTGTTGAGAGTAAGTTGAGCAAGAAGGGAATTAATTCAGCTTGCAATTTGCTTTGTTAAACCAAGTAATTCATTGGAAGTATGATGAAACTAGAAAGTCACAGTCATTAGTCGTATATGCAATAGAAGACAGTCCATGAATACGCAATCAGAAGTTTCGTGGTTTGAGTGAGGAAAGCGCAATCAGTGAAAAACACATTTCCATGGATGTCAACTGGCAGCTTACATTTGATGAGTAGCTATTATTAAGACGTTCAATTTAAGGAATGCTTTATGTACTTTTAAGTTTGTTCACTTTCTCCTTAGCCCAAAATAAAAGAGATAGAAAAAAAGGCATCCTGTTTCCTTTGTGGCGTTAAGGTCATAATCACTTTCAAGCCATAAAGCTGAATTCATTTGGTGAAAGAAAAAGTACTATAGCAATTCTTAGCGGGTTAAAGAATCCCGAAATGTCAAAGATAATAGTTGTAGATATTTTGTAATCATTCCAAGGGGTTGGTTTCTTTGATGATAATCGCAAGGTCTTTGGGGCTCAAATTCATGATTCCCAATGCCAAGGTCCATCCATTTCCTCTAGAAACGTAAGCTCTGAGGTTAAGTTCAACGCCTCACTTATGCATTCGATTTAAAGCCCAAACACCATGCATCATTGGCTTCTACCTAACTTCATTTTCATTCCATTTCTCCACTTCTTTACTTCGGTTCCATTACCAATTGCAAACACAAATCAATTGTTAGCTATCATTTCAACCTCAACGTGAAAATTGTGCTAGCTTTTTTACATTTTATTCACAAAGTGTGGAACGGTGAGCCCAGAAAAGAAAATCACATTTTAAAATTGTCAATAAAAGTCTTACCTTACTACTAAAGACGCTTAGACTACAAATAATTTTACTAGTCATAGCTAAGGATCAAAGAACCTATTGAGAATAATTCTCCACCAATCAAAATTTGACAAGTTAATAAAAATTGCGGGCTTCACCAACTGAATGCGGCAGTCTTTGAAATACTTATCAAAATAACCATATTAAAAAAACTATATAGATGCATAAGTTGTGTTCCAAAACCTTAGTTCCAAATAAAGAAGCCGTTTTTCTATAACACAAGTTTATATTTTTCTTAAAAGTTTAAATAGAAAAGCTGAAGTTTAAATACGACTTTTACAATTTTAATTATTATTTTATTTCAATATGTGCCGGTTTAAGATTTTAATTTATTTATTAGAAAACTTGTACATTTAAATGCAACTTCTTAAATAAAATACGCAAATTTCATAAAAGTTAAAAAAGGAAAGATTGCGCATCTAAATATAAATTTTTTATTTTTTAAAATAAAATTTGAATCACTTTTGATTCTTGTAGTTTCATGAATATACAATTCAGTCCTTAAAAATTTAGTTGTAGATGTGATCTTTTTGTTTCTTAAATTAATTAATTTTGATCTTAAGTTAATATATTACTTAATTATTAATATTAATAGTGTCAATCACTTATCACATAAGACATTAATAATAAAGTTTAACACTTATTATCACTTACCGACTGATACCTTAATTTTTTTACTAAATATTAGATAAATTGATGATTAATTAAAATAGGTTAATTTAAAAAAAACTGAAAAACAAATGTACACTTAAATTTTTATAAGGAATACAATTACATTGTTCATGAAATTACCGATAGAAAACATAAATTTAATTCAAATAATTAGAAAGAATAGTAATGTTTCGAAACTTACCTATTTTTTTTTTTGAATCTTACAATTTTCTTGAATTAAAAGAAAAATCATCCTATTTTTTTGTAAATTTCGAAAGATGTGCTTAACTTGCATGACATAAATATTGACAGTAAAGATTATATATGCACACCTTTTACATATGTGGATGTGTAATATATATATTAACTAATTCATCTGCATAGTTTAGAGCTATGTGGTAAGGTTTTTAGTGTTTATAAGGTTAAAGGATGTGAAAAATTAATTTACGATTATAAATGTATATATACATTTGACTAACATCATAACAAGTTGGCAATATTTGTTTTCCTTTTATGCACGAGACAGCATCTTGTCGGTGTCCCTATATCATATATAGTTCAGAATTTTGCTAAGTTCAAAAGTCATTATTCACCAAAAGCATCTCGATATCACTTGTCGGATGTACCCTTAGTTGACCCCAAAAGGCTACCACATTACTTAGTATTTCACTTCAATCATATCTTTAATATTTCTCTTCACTTTTTCCTACATTGTCTTTCTTAATTATACTTCTTTTTTTCACTTTTATCATCACACTTCAAACGGTGCTCCAATTCCTCGGGTAGCTAACTACCAACTGCGTCGGCACCCACACTTAATAAAATAGCAAGTGCTATTTAACTAAAAATAAATGTATCACTTTTAAAAAATTATCTATAATATTTGTTAAAGATATTTAATCAAGTGTAGCTAGTAAATGACCCTTTAACTTATATTTTTTTGAATACTTATTAGGCTAAGATAGGTTTGAGACGATCCAAAATGAAGGTTTTACAGTGGTTTATGTAATCATATATAAGTTAGAACCTGCTTTTCACAGCTATGTTATTGCCTCTGATTTTGCTGAGAATCTTAATGACTTTTGACCCAAGAGAAACGTATAACTGCCTCCACAACCAGAACCTGAGCTTTCGTGATTTGCAATAATATATGTGTGTATATGCCAAGCTAGCTGTGGCATAATCATGTATCTTTTTGTTAATGTCTATCATAATTTGAACCTTTGGATCAATTGCCCAAACAGCCATACATGATAAACCAGAAGTGTGAGCATAGGCTAAACGCTTAAGTTAATTAATTTATGATGTGGTTATGTAGTGTCCCTCTCTTGCTTTTATGGTATGGTTATGCCTTAGTTCACAGCTGTTCTAATTGAAGTAATAGTGACTTTCACCGTCTTAATTTGGTATATGGCAAAGTAGCAACCTAGGGTAGGACCATTTTGTGGTCCTCACTGAGTTACTGCACACTTTTGTTTGCTAGCTAAGTCAACATATTAACATGCACTATGTCCAAACAATTAACATCATCTATCATCTCTCCTCTCATCATCACCATCACCATGGTTTTCTAAACCTATAGGACTTCAATTGACTTTTTTGGAAGGGCTTGCGTGAGAACTGAGAGCAGCTTTAATCTTTCCTGATTTATGACTCAATAATGGCCTATGTTATGCCTGATGCATATGTGGTTGTAACAAGTACTAGAGTAGTTGGTGTACGTCATTGTGTGGGTTCTTCTCTCATTTCATTTGCTTTAATTGGTTATCTTTTTCATAATTAGAGAACATGTATATATAAGAAACATAACGAAACTGATGGGCAATTAAATTCAGCTGTTATGAACTGTGCAGTCACATCCTCTCTCACTTCAAAAGCATTATTTTCTTGAAACTGTGAGAACCCCCAAGAGCTAAGATAATATATACATATATCATGTACATAAAATGACCACAGGCCAAGTTGTGGCCATGGCATGCATAAGCGTGGAGTGGTTACTATATTGAGTCTTGAAGAGGCTAGCGGTGACAGAAAATTAAAGATGATTTTAAGGGTGGTTTAAATTTGGAACCGTATATGTTATGCAGAAGGAGAGGACCCTATAGCTTTAGACTTTAATCAGTTATATGAAGTTCTCTCTCTCCAATAATGGAGATTTTGGGGAGCCAATTTTAGCCTTTTGGAGGGATTCACCAAATGCATGGTGCTGTCATATGCCAGCGAAAGCATCATCCTCTCATTATACGATAGGACAGGATAATCTTCTTATTCAAACACTGCCAGCGCTAATATATATCTACCAAAGCCCACTATATACATCATGTATATTTTGAGAAACACACGAGCGTGTGTCCCCATGTGTGATATATAATAATATCATATATATTATAAAAGGAAGGATCAGGGAAAATTAAATGGAATTCGTAATTTGGTGCAGTGTATGGGTGTTTCTCCTCTTTATCGTGTTCTAGTCTTTGACCAGCTGCTATAGAGGACAGCTACTACAAGGATAAAGAAGATTAATAAAAGTAACTGCATCTAATAAAAAACTATTCACTAACTAACACAAATTTAGCAGCACTCAATAATGATCAAGAATATATCGTTATTCAAACTTTGGCTGATGAAAACAAATACATCAATAGGAATAATAGGTGCGGGGGAGGGGGGTGGTCACAAATCTTTCGCTACAAATCTCCTGTACTATCAACATCATTCTATTTTTACTAACATGAAAAAAAGTTCAAAAAATCAAAAGAAAGAAAGAATTTACAGTTCATATATGCTGAAAAACATCAAAATTTTCTCCGGTTAGATCTTCTGAAAGTGCTGTTAATGGAAAGCTAGTGAAATCTATCGAATTGTGAGTCTGCAGCTGCCCCTCTTCCCATGGACTTGTCTTGAAATCCTCGGACTTTGTGGCATTTACTTGGAACTGAAACAAAGGGTCAAATTTGTTGTCACCCTCCCACAAGAAACCTGCATTTTCCATCATGCTGCTGATATGACACCCTCCTCCAGTGTAAATGTTGCTCATGTTTGAGCTATTGCTGGAACTTTCTTTCACCTGGTCACTCATGAGCAATGAACTGATTTTGGAAGCTGAATTGTTGTCTGAAAACTCAGTCACCGACACGTTCCCATGATCAGAGTTGGTTAGACTCGGCATTGAAAGGAATCCGTAGCTTGAATTGGGTCCAAAAGGACTCTGATCAGATGCTTTGACGCTTGTCTGATACTGAGTCATAGGTAAGTTAAAACCAGACTGCGCAGCACCCATTGGAAAATCATAGAAGGATAAAGGGTCCAATGCTGGCTTGTTCAAGAAAATTTCTCTTGAAGCTTCAGTTAGTCCTCCATCATAGTAATTGGAATCTATTAGAAGTGTTGATCCCTGTGATGAAGGGAAAGTTAATGGAACTGAAAGGCCTTGAGACAGTGGTGTTTGCATAGGTGTTGCGTCTGTGATTTTCTTTTCTTCCTTAACATGAGCTTCTGTCAAGGGCTTGTGTGTATTTGGGTCAATCCCTTGCTTCAGAAGCTTCTTCTTTAGACATGAATTCCAGAAGTTTTTAATCTCATTATCTGTTCTCCCTGGCAACTGTGCTGCTATTTGAGCCCACCTGATATTCAATAGAAGACAATTTCACAACCAATCCATGGTTAACCGTTTTCACAAGAAAAAATTGTTTTACATGTATCATATTGAATGAACATCCTTCAATATCTTACCTGTTTCCAAGAACTTCATGGAGACTGATTATAAGATCCTCCTCCTGCTGTGAGAACATGCCTCTCTTTAAATCAGGCCTCAAATAGTTTATCCATCTCAACCTGCAACTCTTTCCACATCTTTGCAGTCCTGCGATTCATGAAATGAGTTAAGCTCCCTCCCAATGAAAGAAAAGAAAGAAGTAGAGGAGAAAAATTTGATCTTATGAAACATGTAAGTTGTTACCAGCTAGCTTGGGAACCGAACTCCAGCATCCAACTCCAAATCTCGTTATGTAGTTGAAGAGCTTCTCATCTTCTTCAGGGGACCATAAACCTTTCCTCAATTTTTGCTTTACACAACAGGAATGGCGACCCATCTGTGAGAGAGAACAGAGGGAATGCCAATGTTACTTAATATTGGAGGAAGAGTGTAAGCTTTGAAGTGATCAGTGGCTCTATATAGCGTGAAATATTAACCAGTGCTTCTGTCATTTAAATGTTTCACGAGGTAGAAATATTGTTATGATGTGGGGTGGAAAAAGGAGTAACTCAAACTAATCCTCTTCATTTAAAGAGAGGAGGCTAAATCATAAATCATACTTAGGATTGAAGTTAAGAGAGAGAGAGAGTAGAACCCTGAGGAAGGTGCAGCAATCAAGTGGGTTTTACGCAAATCCGGTGCTGCTTTTGCATTGGAATAGATTGGTTTTTAAGATATCCCTATTTCTAGAAAAATTAAAAAAAAAATGACTCTATAAACATGTACTGTATGTGATTCCTAGTTTTTTATTAATTTCCAATTAAGCACTAACTACTGAGTCTGTTTTCTTTTCGATTCCGTCTGAAATATAACCTCACATAGCAAATGATAATCATGTACACATTCTGCATGTTAAATTTCGACCCTTTTGGCGCTTTAATTAATCATAATATGGACCAATCATGACCTGACAGCGCATCATTCATCTTCAGTTTCACCCTTTGACAATGTGATCCAATGCATGTGTCATTTGAGAAGGTTGCGTCTTAGTATCATTAGAATTAATTAAGATGTAAGGAGGCTAAGGTACTTGTGTTTAGTATGGGACAAGTGCACAGAGTGACAGAGATGTTAAGACCCAGATAACTGTTTGTTACCTGTCATTTCTTTTTAACTCTGATAGTTATTTAAATTTCGTCTTCCAAAAAATATTTTTATATTATAATCTTCTTACCAACACCAACTTAGAGTTGCCACAGAGTGTGGAAATGTGAAAAATAATGAGAACAAAAACAGTTTTTTATTTCTTCATATTTGTTGGGCATGCCTGCTTTTGGTTCTGTGAACGTTAAGAATACTATAAAATCAACCGACAGTGGTTCATGGAAAGATGTGTGGGGTCGAAGGAGGACACATTGACTCTAAATTAAAAAAAGACTGAAATGGTGGTATAATAATTTTCGAGTCCAATAAAAAGAGTAAAAGTAAGCAAATTGAAGCCTGTTTTCTTCCCCAAAATCTTTTCTATCTCACCACTTTACCATTTTCTGCAATTGCCATGATAACTTCTCTCTGAGCGAGTTTGGCCGATCCTGGCAATTACATTTACAGATAAGTTCTTCTCCAACCAATAATAGATCATGTATGACAATGGTGCCTAGCACAAGGTTTTTGTATAATCTGCGTTTTACTCATTATGTTAGCTTATAATACAAGTTAGTTGATCCTTCAATTTTTAAATAAAGCCTCTTTATCTTTCAGAGAAGATTTTTGTCGCCATGCATCGAACCAACACTAAGCAATCATCAAATTCACCATTTTTTTTTTCCTTTGAAAATTAGCCTTCGCAATTGAGATTCAAGATAAGAAAAGATTCTTGTCTGTGTCAAAATGTTTGATGCTTGTTGGACGTTTAACTGCTATATATAAAAAAATATCATTTAATGATAAATTAAATAACGTTAAATGTTAAATTGTTTTGTTAATTAATACAAATTTTGTCTGGCAAAAGTTAAAATACTAATACAAATATTATAATGCTTATGCACAAATATATTAATCTATATTAATATTTGATGTATTTATCGTATACACTTCCTCTAACTTTTCTCATAAGAAACAAATAACTAATTTATTAGAATTAATAAAAAAATTAATTTTAATTAATAGCATCATAAATTTAAAATTTATTTTAAAAGTATTTATATTCTTAAAAGGGTTGTGTCTTATCAAGACACTAATTGAATCCCTTCCAATTATAAGACGTGACTGGTTTCTGGCCAATAACCAATTTTCATGTAAAAAAAATATTTAAAATAAGTAGTCATTTATATTTTATTTGGATTAAAGTGAGGGAGTGAAACAAAAGTGAAAAACATTTTTTTGGATAGAATAATATAATTGTAAATAAAAAAATTAAACATATTTATATATTATTTTAGTTATTTATTTTATAATAGTAGAAAACGTAAATGTTAATAAATTACCAACATAATCTATTAGATTAAAAATATGAACTATTATGTCTTGGTGATATATATATATATCAATAAAATATTACAAATAATCAATTATATATAAAGAATAGTTAATTATATAATTGATTTGTATAATTTTATTTTCAAATCTCGTCTATTTATAATGAAAAGTTTAATGTGTACAATTTTTCTTTTTTATTTATGTTTATTAGGTTTTTATATTTCATTTTGTATGTTTTCTCTTTCTTTCTCTATTTCAATCTTTAGTAGTTTTTCTTTATTTTGAAAAAAAAAAAAAAATATATATATTTATATATTTATATATATATATATATATATAAATATTTTTTTTTTTTTTAAATATATTATTAATATAAATATATAAAAAATTATAT
>Ga0099825_1006511_pt1 | contig 14564 bp, 11 predicted proteins | sample SiratroredBW_FD_76838 | JGI IMG/M metagenome (GOLD analysis project Ga0099825, IMG submission 76838) | Root nodule microbial communities of legume samples collected from California, USA - Siratro red BW | ecosystem: Host-associated > Plants > Roots > Nodule | place: USA: California | collected... | reverse complement strand
TTTTTTTTTTTTTTTTTTTTTTTTTTTTTTTTTTTTTTTTTTTTTTTTTTTTTTTTTATCTTCAATATAGGACAATTAATATAGAATACACATTGTTTTTATCATTCAGCTTTCTTATTCTTGCCAAAATACGGAAGAGTTGAGTTAGTGATTAGATATTTTGTATTTATATATTGTCCAGACTATTTAATTATACAACAAAAATCACGTCATTATAACGAGTAAACTTTTTCATCATCTTATGCATATTTAAAGTATGAACAAGATTTTTTTACCGTTATTTAGAGAATAGAGTGTATTATTAAGAGCATAATTGGCATGCTTTATAATTTTACACTATTAACTGATAAAAATATTCCTTTCAAAAACACTAATAAAAAATATCTTTTAGTACCATTTAAAATCGTTATTGTATTAAAAATATATTCAATTTAATATATTCCAATTAAAGTTTTCTAGTAAATGTTGTATCAAATGTGAAAATGGTTATGCATGTACTGATCTGCCGTCTATGATCACCAACCCAACGTGGTATCATTGCATGCACACGAAGCTGAAAACTCCCTTTCACCGTGGCATGCTGCAAATCTCATCATCAAATTGCACGTTGTTTCTTGTCTTCACGAGATGCATATTCAAGGTTCCACTTAGACACTATGTGTTCACAAAGACTACAAAGAATTTAGAAAACTCATAACATTAATATGAAATACTTTCATTTTTTACTCAATCTTTGTAATATCCCTTCATAATTCTGATCAATGGATAATGGAAAAGATGGACATCCTAATTGTATTGTTATAAATAGATACGTCAAGTTAGTAAACTTTTATTATACTTCAATAAACATATTTGAAACAAAACGGAAAAACAAAATATACTTAGATGAACAAACTTATTTAACTCACTAATGCCTGGATTGTGTTAAACAAATTTTGAACTAACAAAAGTAAGTGAAGTTGAGTTGACTTGTTCTTAATTCAATATGTGATGAGTCAATCCGTGCAAATTTATAATATAAAATGCATACAGTAATTATAGACTCGTATTCCATTAGGAAAACCATTGCATTAATCTGTTACTCAAGAATAACCCATTACAACGAGAGTTTCTTATAATTATATTCATTGATAAGTTACCTTTGTTGAAGTTTGAGTGTTTTGACCTAGCTTTGGTTTGAATGGCAATATAAGTTTTGAGGATATGCCATATCTGATAAGTCCATTCACAATCCATGACTTCGTGAATTGTGAATCCATTGACTCAAGCATCTAAGATTTTAATAGGTTGTCTTGTTGTTCGAAGTGTTCACCAGGTTTCTTTGACTTCATCTTCTTTGTAAATAAATCATAGTGAAATTGCATTAGCGGCCAAAGATATGTGATTTGATAACCCTTTATTATGGACTCAACATGTTGCACCCAGATTTGGCAAAAATTGCAGAAGAAAAGGTGTGAGAGATGAACATTGTGGAACCATTGCTAGATCTTGGAAACTCTGATATCATCTACTAGTATGAAAATGAGATTTTATGTTATGCATATTAAAATGATGTCAGATAGTGACAATTTTTTCGTAATTATAATGCATTGATGTAATATGTAAAAAATATGTTTTTGTTGTCGCCGCCTACCTGCTATAAATTGCGTCGTCACATTGCTCCCATCACCATTTTCTTATCACAATTTTGAATTAATTATACCACAGGCTATGATTCTATATCCTACTTTTTATATAAGAGGTATTTATATAGCGTCCTAAGCAAATATAATAAATAATCGAAGTTAAAAATATATTTTATAATGTAATTATAAAAACGAAGGGGAAACAAAATTGAAAATTTGTAACTTGGGGCCAGGGACGATGCAGCATACAAATTATATAAATAACATCTAAAAGGGATTAAATAAAAAAAAATTGTGACATCGATCCTTATTTCAGACACAAACAAGTTTCACATGGTGCATGAATGTCGTCAAATATTGATTATTGCACCGCGTTTAGGGTCTATTATATTTTTTCTACTTTCTTCTACACTTATTGTAAAATGTAAGATCACCCTTGATACAAAAATGATAAGCATGGAGCAAAAAGAACTCGTGACTAAAATGGTAAAGATTCAGTGTTTTCTTCTTTTCACACAGTTCATACAAATAAAAGCAGAGTTAAAGATGACAGAAGCAAAAGAAGGAAAGAAGTACAAAAGATCATTTTGAGATGACATCCGATCAAATCCAAAGCGGAGTTCTAAATCACGTTCATGCTAATTAGTAATCCTAAAAGAGTGAAATAATTAAGAACATTGCTGTTCTATGTAATGAAATTCTAGTACAATTATTGTAATTAAGAACATTGCTATTTTTTCTACCAATTTATGCAGTTAATTTTGTAATATCCAACACTCGATGCATTAATTTCCTTTTCTTATCATCTGGGGGAGGATTCATTTGAGCAAGAAGAATTCGTTGAACTAGGCCAGCCAATAAGATACTGTGTGTGAGCCTATCAGAATCTTGCGAAGATCGACCCAGTCAAGTTCTGTCGTGTTCCATTACATATCATCAAGAGTGGAATATTTGACTTGACCCAATTCATTGAGTAGGCTAGTACGAATCATAGCTTTAATGAGTATTTCTTTTTCACGTTTCTCACTCTACTTTCTCCTTTTCATTCATGGAACCTCTTCCACTCCAACCTTTCACCACAAGATTGAATGTACCAAGCTATTAAGCTTATTAAAAATCAACCAAAGAGGTTAACAAATTTCAATCATGCTCATGTTCAAGAATACAAATAAATGTGAAATCTCGTATTAAATACAAATATACAAGTGAATCTAGCTTTGGATATGTGCATGATGATGATGATGATGAAATTATGTCCCACATGCACAGGAGAAAACCTAGTATTAATTATGGTTTTGTACCTCTCCCTCCCTCTGCAATTATTGTAAACAAAACATTGATAGTCAGTGAAAAACTCCCTCACATTCCTCAAACACTTTCATTTTTAGATTACATGAATTATCTCATAAACTTAACAATATCTATCTATACAGGAATATGCAATCTAATATTATGTATTGCTTTATATTACTTTTCTTCCAGCGAAAAAGGAAGTTCAACTTGTTTTCGTTCTGGATCAAGCTTTAAACTTTTGTTCCACTAATGAATTTGCAAAAATACTACCTACCCTTTTAAGGCAAAGGGGAGAATAAATCAGCAATGTCGAAATTCTTCAGTTTCAACACTTCTGTCAGACAAGTTAGAATTTTCCGTTTGTAAGCTTAACATGTCAGGTTTAGCTTTTGAGAAGTGGAAAATCATTGTTTGAGCAAATTCTAACTTTAATTTTAGATTTTGAAAAACAAAACCAACCTTGATTGGCCTCCTGGGTTTACATCAAAATTTCTCAAATAGCGTACTAACAAGTAAAAATTGTTTCAACTCACACACTTGATCATGGTTAAACCCTAAAAATCTAGTAAATAACACAGAAATAAATAAGAATTACTTCAGATTATATTCAGGTAAAAGCTAATCCAAATTCACACTTAACTGAGGAAGAGTAAAAACGTCTAAACTAAATCAATAGTCTCATCCAAAACGGAAGAAAAAAGTAGATTTTTTTCTTGACTTTGAAGAGAGAGGAAAGGCAAAAGAAAAAAATCCGAAGCGAACCCCATCAGCAGTTTAATCGAAAAGGGAACAAAACAGTAGATTTAGTTTTTCTTACATTTGACCCAAGGTGAAACCAAATCTAACCTCATACCACCAAATTTCAGGTACTGTCCCTCTCTATCATCAGTGTCAGTCACCACTCTTTCTCTTTCTTCACTCTGTGTTTTTCCTATTTTGCAGATACATATTCATCCACTTGAGCTTCTCATAGGATACACTCACCTTTGGATTTGAGGGTTTGGATTGGACCCTTTGGTCCTTCCCATCACCCCTCTCTTTTCTCTTTTCTTTTTTTATTCTTCTCTTGCTCTTTCTAGTTTCCACAATCTAATGCTAACTCATCAACCATGATTCTCCAACTCTAATCTCACACTCACTTCCCTAAACCCTAATTTAATATTCCTTCCCATGTCAAACGGATCCCCTCCTCCGGTGACCGCCGAACGGTCCTTGCCGCCTGAGGCCAACCCCTCAAACCATGTTTCCAATTCGAAGGAGGAAACCGCCGCGGCTCCTCCCCCAACCACCAGGAGTGCTCGCCCTTCCCGGGCGTGCACCATGCGAGCCGCCTCTCGACTCCTTTCCTCGCCGGCGCCGGCGAAGAAGGAGGATTCTCCGCCGCCGCAGCCGCAATGCGGCAAGATCGTGACTCCGCTGGTGGAGCCGCCGTCGCCGTCACAGTTGCCGCGGTGGAACCTGCGGACGATGTGGGAGTTTGCTTCCGTGCTGAATTTCTTGCATGTGAGTTGGGACGTGTAATCTTTTTCTTTGGATTGCTTTTGTTAGTGTTTTCTGTGTGTGAAAAGTTGTGCCTTGTTGCAGCTATTTATGCCTCTTTTGAATATCTCGCTGGAATTTTCTGCGGAAGAGTTGGAGACAGCCCTTCTTACCCCCAACGATACTTTGTTTCATATTCATATGCCTTTGCTAAAGGTTGGTTGGTTTTATTACTGATTTTTGTTTAGTTTTTCTTTTAGTTTGTGTTTTGGTCCTTGGTTCATGTTTATGGCATTTCTTTTTCTCGTGTGGATGTAGGTCTTAATCTTTGCGGATTGAGTTTGTTTACTGCTTCTTCTTGTTGTGTTTACACTGCACGTGTCTAATATGATTCTATCATCATGTTTCTTCCTGTTCTGTGCTGAATTTACTTATTTTGAATGTTTATGCTCCAACTTTACACCTTCAATTGCTGAATATAGTTTTGTAACCTGGTCGAGTTGGATGCTTGACTGCAAGAGAGATTTTAGAGTTGTTAAGTGGAATCTTTGTTATTACAATTTGTTCATGGAAATCTTCTGTGGTTGAAAGACAGGAGAGTGGATTAGACAAACATTTTGCATTGGAGTTGTTTAGTGTAGTTTAGATATAAGTGTTTTGGGGATGTTTATGAGTTTTGGCTTAGTCCCCTCGTGTAGTGCTTTGTATATTTTGTTTTTCAGTTTTATATGTTTTTGACATAATTCAGAGATTGTTGGTCATAGGGGTAGGTGGCTTGTGTAATGCTGGATTTGATGGATGGAAGAAGGCTTGTTATTTTAGTTTTCAAATTACATTAATGATTGATTACTTAGCAAGGAATTTGACCAATTTAATATTCTGAGATGGATATAATTGCTTTTGACTGATTGCATGCTTGGTGTTGACAGAGGTTTGTAAGTAGAGAGAAGGTACTTGATTCGGAGATTTTTATTAGAAGTACGAAAAGCCCTTTATTCGGTAGCTAAAAGATAAATATGAACTTGCATTGTTCTTTTCATCTGCAAGAGTGTTAAACTGGGAACATGTGGGGATTGTGATAAGCAGATCTGAATGCTCGTTTGCCTGCTGAAGCATTGAATGCAACCATGAAGTTTGTTTATTCCATGCAGTTGTCACTTTTAAGAACGAAAATGACAGTGTTTTCTTAATGAAAAGGTTACAATATCCAAAACAGTCTGAATAAGTTTTAAAAGCTTTGTCTGCATTTATCCATGTGTTGACTTTGACCCCGCCCTTCATGTTCTGGATGCAAATCAATCTCAAAGGTGCTGTTGCAAGGAGTAATATATATGTACCTTGGATTCCATAAGGAAAGGCCAACTTAGAAGAATTTTCTAAACCTTGGGGTACAAGGACATCTACATTCCTAATTATTACTGGAAGTTTTCTGACATGAACAACAGTTTAGTACAAGATTTAAATTGTATGACTTGTGAGAATAGGTTGACGATTTAGCCCTTTATTGTATTGCTCCTTATAAATATATGTTAAAGGCAGGGTACTCAACCAGTCCCTGATGTAATGAATCATCTACCTATGTTTATATAACTTTTGTTTTTTACTTATTATTACTAAAATCAACCTTGCTTTAGAATATATTAGTGAGGGAAAGTGAAGGCTGTCAATTGATTAATCATACAGTTTCAAATCTAATAATAGTTGTTTGAACTTTGAAGTTGTGGTTTAGCTGTAATTCTTCTGCAATTATCTTTCTCAAAGTTTATTCCTTGGAGAATCAGTACTTTCTTGTCCATGTGTTTGCAGAGCTGCTACTGGTTTGATAATAACATATATTAAACGTTTTGATAGGCGATCCCTCCTATTACCCGAATGGCACTCACCCGCGATACTTGGATAACCGTGTTGTGCAGGAAATTGAGAGATTGGTGGCATTGGGTAATAAGTTACTTTCAATGAGCAAGCTGATATTTTATAATAATGTCTATTTTACAATTTCTGGAATTAATAGGAGGATGGAATCCAAATGTAGGTTGCTGATGGGGATCTTCCAGTTGTTGCTTCCCATGGGTAGAGCTCATGCAATTTTTGTAACCCTAGAATCTTAATCTTCAAATATCACAGGTCTCAGGTTATGCTAATGTGACAGGGCGGAGATTGAAGTGTATAAATCACTTGATCCAGGGATCCGTGTTGTCATCTTAAAAGCAATCTGCGACATTCGTGTTGAGGTATATTTTGCTTTTGTAGTATTCATCTATCATTATCTTTTTCATCTTAAATGGATGAACCTTGCTATGGTAGGATGAAGCCCCTCTGTCTGATGTCAATATCCTAATGGATGATTGTAGACATGCATGCTATATAACAGCTGTTCATGTTCTGGCATGGCATTGTCTGTTATTTAGCATGATCCATGTATCTTTCACATAAACGAGTCCATTATGCTTGTATATTTAACAATTGTAGACAGCACCAATGTATTGTCATGTCATACTACAATCTGCATAGATGTGGTTATGTTCTATTTTCTGTTTTAAGGACCAATGACTTGTGTCTGATATTCACCGAGCATCCTAAAACTCACTTGGTGACACTTTACTCAACTTTCGCTGGTTTGGAACCCTCCATAGATAGTCCTTTTCAAGACACTAACAACAACTCTGATACCAATGGATAAGCAGTGAAGCATTTGTGTAACCCACCTGTAAAAGCTAGCTATTAACAAGAAAGAACCGAGCACTTAAAACTCCATCAAGCATCCCATACTACTCAATGTACGACAGGCATCCTTTAATATCTAAGTTCTAGTCAACCTCCTAGGATTTTTTACTAGGTCAGGGTCAGGGGGAACCCTAGATCAAAACCTATTCGGTGCATTCACAATTCCCCAAATGTTGTTACCCTGTTATCCCTTTATGTATTGTACAAGTGATGTAATGATCAAATTTGAGTAATTATTTTACAGCAAGAAGACATTCGAAGTTATATTGACAACTCAATTAAACACGGTGTTCAACTTTCAACATTCCGTAAAGAGCGTATTGGAGGTGATTCACACGGAATTTCTTATTGGTATAAACTTTTGTTTTGGGTTGTCATAGCAAATTTTGAAATCTAATATGTATGCATTATGGTTTTATTCATTTGAAATTTGACTGGTGCAGGTATGAAGACGATCCCATCATTGGACATAGGTTGTATCGAGAAATAAGGAAAACTGAAGTGATTCAAATGAAGAAAGGGAAAGCAAGAGGTTCCCAGGTTCTTTCTAACACATCATACCAGTGGGAAGCAGTTGCTACCAATTTTGATGAATTTCAAGATGTTTCTGTAAGTTACTAAAGCTGCTGGTTGATCTACATTCATTTTAATGAGTTGCTTATCACTTAAACATGCAACAACTAACATTTGTTGTAGTTGTCTTGATTGGAGTTGGGACTTTGGTGTTATAGATTTGTGATTTTGATAATAAATCACAATAGTTTGTCATGTTGGAAAAAACAATAAATCTACTTTATTGCGATTAGAAACCCAAATCTATAGTCTAAGCAAACTTTATTAACTTGAAATTTTTTAACTTTGTTGTTGGAAATCCAAATTAGATATTCTCCCTGAAATCTGATGTTGGATTCAAAACTTATTTATCAGAACCTAATTATAAATCAAATGAAAACTTGCATGATTAAAATTACTTAAGGTTTTTTTCTTACAGATTTTATTTATTTTTTTGTTTCATTATTTAATTTTGTAAAGCAAGAAGAAAATCATTAATTTTCATTGGTTCACATTAACTGTTGCATCATTTGCTTATTATATGCATATAAGTAAGCGGTTATACTAGAAAGAGAAATTTACCTAAGTTTGCAATAAGAAACTGCAATAAAAAGGATGACACATCCTTTAGGATGCAAATGCATAAATAAGAAAATCGAAGAATTATGCTGTAAGATATCTGTAGGGAAAAAGACATTGAGAATAATACTGAAGAAGCAAACAGAAATGGGATTTCTTAAAATTCTGCATGGATTTTTTCAATTTGATGAATTGCTAAATAAATGATTTTTTTTTTTCTTTTGGTTGGTATTTATTGGATTTAGCAGTTTTACATCCCAAGGGCTGGCAAAATCTTCTTCGATCATGTTGTGGGTGGTTCTCAAAAGTCAAGGACACCTTCATAGTTTTGTGGTGTAGGTTTCTGAAAGTTATTTGATCTCACAAGCAAACATTCTAAATGTTTGTAGCCAAGCCTTTGGGCCTTTGGTGAACTATACACACTGCAGTCTTAATATATGATGCGATCCAGAGATCAATGTTAGTGATTATTTCATGAGATCTGATGTTAAATGAGGAAACATTTGCGTTGTTCAACTGTTTGATGTTTTGCACTTCAGTCAATGTTATTTAGTACATAAAACCATCCAGATGATTGGTTTTACCCTTATTTTTCTTTTTTCATTTTCAGCAAGTACAGAAAACAGAATCGTTTATCCTGCTCGTGTTATGAACTGCATCTTTTTCTTTACATGAGCCGCATCATGTATGAATTTAATCAATTCTTTCATCTGCTCACACAGGAGAAGCTTTTCTCAAGTAAAAACAGAACAGAGACTTCTCTGGGGAAAAAGCTGAAGATAGACATGCTTCCTGAAGTTGAGAAAGCTCATAAGGTACTTTAGGGTCGAGAAATTTGAGAAGAACTGGTGTTTTTAAAATTATATATATATATATTTTTTAAATATTGATTTGTGGTCCTTGAAGGATCTTAGTTGCATTTTCATTCAACTGATACCAAATTGAGTTGGTTGGCACAGAAAAAGGAGAAATTGCTGAAAAAGCAAAACAGACAAGCTCTTCTGCTTAATAATTACTTGGTCGTTGATGGGCTTGGTCCAGGGCGTTCTCTCCGTGACAGGAAACCTGTTACCTACACTTTTGGTAAGAGCAAGAAAGTTTAATTATAACTGGAGTCATCATTTTCATGATATTGGTAGCTGATGCCTACAATTGGTTGATTTGAATTTTGATTTAACAAATGTAGTTTGTTTTATCCGGGCTCCTTCGTATAAATGTTAGAATATCTAAAATATATCTCATAGATATCTGGATTCTATTGTTGAAAGTTTTAGAGCAACTTATATGATCTCTAAACCTGGAGAAGTAATATGGGGAATTGTTTCCAATATTTCCTGGTTGTTTTATTCAATTATGATTAATAATTTTATTGTATTAGTGAGCTTGGGTTTGTCTATTAATTCTACCTACCTTTCAGGACCTTTGAATATTTTATAACACATGATTGCAACACATTTTGATGTAATATAATAGTATGCTCTCCTCCTTTTCCAACCTAAATAATATATTTTGAACAAAATGGTACCTCCTATTTCTTTAAGCACTTAGGCTGGATCCATTGACCCATATCTGTGTTTTATTTGGGGAATATCTGGTTTTAGTAGTAACCCGTTGCCTGGGATTGTCAGTGCTACCATAGGGATACTGCGATGGAAATGTCTGATTCCGGCTCTGTTTTTCTATCATCCAATGAGTATCTAATATGTAATGTCATATTGAAATTTTTGCTTTTACCCAGTCAGCCTGTTTCAACATTGTAAACTTCTTTTATAAAAATCTTACATTCTGTTTCATTCTCTGTTCTTGAGTAATTTGAAGAGGGTAAGCCCTTTTGCAATTGTAAGATAAACCTTGTGATTTGGTGATCCCCGGTTTCAGGCTCGGAAACAACTCCCACCGTCTCATGAGGGTAAAACTGCATGTGACCCTCCCCATTATCTCAATGGTTGTAGATTTTTCTATTTCAAACCATGGTGCTTCAAGATCCAAAAAAACAACTCACATTGTTTGCATCTTCACCTGTAGATTTTTCATTGTCAGCAAGATGCAATTTCATACACTGGCATTCTTTTAAAGCTATATGTTTGTGTCCTTTTTTTACATTGAACATGATGGTTTGAACCTATGACTTTTACATCACCCAAAACACTCACTTGTAACCCACTCCTACTGGTTATGTTCAAATTGCTATGCTTGAATTTCTTGACTTACCCTCAGAAACCACTGTGCTTGTTTTAAACCTAACCTGAAATTACTGTTGTTGCAGATGATTATGACCGGTCAATCAATGAGGCAATTAAAGTAACCAAGTATGTGCTTATATCCTTTCCCTCTTTGTTTGGTTATGAGGAGGGAGATAGGTCAGTCATACGCATTAACTTGTGCCATGTACTCATGTCATGTATATATATTTATTTTATTCAGGCAAAAACAGACATCTCCAGAACGTATGCCTAGGAGAGAATCGGTAGCAAAACCTGAAGCTTTGACTAATGGTAAATATGGTCCTCTGCCTGCCACGCAAGATGTGAATTTTGGTATACTATCTTCAGAATCAGCTGACTCTTATGATGACAAGGAAGACCATGAAAATGACAACTTGGATCGAAGGTGTGTATTTTTTGTTTCTTTCAAGTATGTTGAGATGTTTCTTCTCAAATCTAATTTTCACTAATTTCATTTTAACATTAGCAATCGTCAAAGAAGGAGACCTAATCGGTATTCAGAAAGAGAGTTTGTTGAAGAAGTATCTTACAACGAGGCAGACTTCGATAGTGATGATGATATTGTTGGCGAAGCTGTATATGATGAAGAATATCTAGAGAAACGCAAGCATAAACGGAAGTCTTCTAGTAGTTCTGAAGGAGAAGAAGAGTATGAATGGGATGAATACAATGTTGAAGATGATGAAGAAGATGATGATGATGAGGATGATTCCTTGAGCATGAGTGAGGATAGTGACAAACCCCGCAAGGTCAAACAGTTGCCAGGCCGTACTAGGAGAGAAACCAAACTCAGATCTGTGGGTGAGATTCAATCTAGCCTAAGACGCAGTAAGAGGGCAACTAGAAATTCTGTAAATTACCGACAATATGAGGCCTCAGAATCAGAAACTGAGTTTATCAAATCTGACAAGTCTGATACATCAGCTGATCACTCAGAACCCAGTGAGAATGGTGAATACATAATGGAAAGTGAAGATTCAGGTGGCAGTGATGATGAAGAACAAGAAATTAAAGTAGCTGAGCCTGTCACTTATCCTGCAGTAGAAGAGAATGAACAAAACCAGGCTCCTGAAAAATTAAGTAGTCCTGGTCAGGAGGAAGTTGAGAGCACAGGAAAGAGACGCTTCCTTGATTTGAATGAGCTTGCCCCTACCACTGGTTTTGATGATGGTCCAAACACAATAATGAAAGATGAAGGCAATGATTACTGAAGCTTCTCATCCTGCTCCAGAGCAGGAATTATAGTTTTCTATCAGGGAAGCCAATGTGTATGATAATAGAACTATAAATTTTGTTATAAGCCCCAGAGAAAATTACCATCAGGTTTCTTCTTGAGGCACAGTCTAGCAGCTCTTGGTGCATGATTTGCCACCAGAAGCAGCGTGATACGCAGTTATGCAGTTAGGTAGTCACTTTTTTTTTAATATTTTTACATTCAAAGGATCCTCCAAAATGAATGAGAAATAGTTGGGCGTTATTTAGCCTATCCAATCCGTGTACAATAACTGTTAACAGGTACTGTAACTTTAAAGAAGATGTGGCTTTCAGATTATTAAGCCTCGAACTTTCTCCTTTTTATTTAATTTGTACTTTTATTTCTATTTTATTTCCTTCTTCAGTTTGTCTATTTAAATTTGAAAAATTAATTTTCTAATTTTAATCCAAACACAGCCTAAATATTCCTTTTCCACGTTGCTCGAGCTCTCTGCTCTCTATTCTTCCTTAATCATGGCTTACATCGGAGCGCAATAGGAACAATATGCAGCAATAGCCCAAATGATATAAGGTTCCATTATGTTATCACAATATCTGAAACTAATTTTTGTTTATCCACTGTGAAACACTAATCTTTGTTATACTTTTGTCTCAATATTGGAACCATCATAATAGCAAATTGTTTTTGGGAAAAATATCAGTGAGGATCTTATCTCAATAACAATAATTTTCATTAACTCTCTAATAGAAGTTCAAAATTTATCCTAAAATGTAGATTATTAGGGTTATAAAATATTTCAGATGCTAAATTAAAGATTCTGTTTTTCTTGGACAGAGTTGGGATGGTTGTAGAATTATATATGTATTAGAATTTTGTTGATTTAACAACCCTCTACCCATTTAAGTTTTTAAACTACCGTTTAAGATATTTTTATGATTCTTAATCTTGTCTTTTGAATCTATTCCTAACTTTTTATTTTGAAGAGCGACATTTTTATTTTAAAAACATTTTTACTTTTTTGCATTAATTTTCTTTCTCCAGTGTTATCATTTTAAGAATAATCATTTCCTATTTTTTATGCTAATATTTTTTGTCAATATCTAAATCACTTTTTTTATATACACATATTCTTATAGCAATTACTTTTAATTTTAAAAATTATATTTTTATATTTCAGTTATATTTATGTTTATTTAAATTGATGGTGCATGTTGCTTATAATTTTATTTTATATTTTAAAACTTTACTAAAAGGAAAAAAAAAATACTTACGCTATACGTGAGTTTTCCATACAAATGTTATTTTTCTTTCTTTTCTATTAAAGATAGGTCATAGTTTAACTCAAATCTAAAAAGTAGTTAAAAGAATAAAGAAAGGTTATATTTCTAAAATTGTTCTTCAGGATAAGATTTGCTGTGATTGCCATATGAGGAAGTGCCTACGATGAAGAATAAAAAAATTCCAGCAAAAAAAAAGTAAAGTAACAACAATATAGTAGAAAAAAGAAACTAGGATGTCATAATAGGTTGAACATGAATGGACACATTTAATCAATCAAAACTAGTTATAAATTCAATATTTTTACCCAGATAATCCAAGTTACATAACTCACCAACCAAATGGCTCAAGGATCAATTGAATTGAATTAATTCATCAAAATTAGTTTTTATTTTATTTTATGAAATTTTCATGATTTATTTGGCTAAATGCTATTTTATAACTATTATTCATTTCCTGTTATTTTGTTTGTAATAATACAATTTAATAAAATAAAATTCTATAATCATAACTATTATTATATTTAGATTATTTTATTTATTTAACAGGTAAATTTATGAGTTCATTATGGCTGAATCCAATACAGCATGTAATATATTATGTGGTAGAATAGGTTGAAAATTTGCACCTGGCCTAATGTGATCCATCCTTTTAGAAGTTAATTGTGGATTGAGTTGACCTATAATATTTATAGTAGAAGGAACAGTAGTTGAACACTGAAGAAACAGTAGAAACTCCTATCTATATAACCACATCTACAAGGACAAACTGACATTTAATCTCATTAAGAAGCATAAAAATGGACCCAAACAGCAAATTTAAATGATCATAATTACTACGTAAAATTATGATTGTCATAGATAAGGTTAGAGTATTAACATCCAACTAAATTTGTCAGAAATCCGACTAACAAAGTATAATTTAAAGAAAATAGATTAAATAAGTTTTTTATATCAATATGTGTTCTCTTTTTTCAATATCCTATTTAAAGTTATCAATTTAGTCTTTATTTTAGTTAAAATTAGTCTTCCACTGGTTTCTATTTGTGGGCAACTCCTCACAAACATAAAAGCTCCTTAACTCTTGTGTTCTATTTGTTTTGGTTTTTAAAAAACATATTATACACAAATTTTGAGACAAAACTACCAAATGATAATTTAATATTTTTCGAGAAAAGTTTAAAATCAATTCAACCATTCATCTTATGATGATTGACCACCTTTGGCAAAAGAATTTAACAACCCAATTTCATAGACCAAAATAACCACTTTCACATCAATACATCACAATTCACACTAAGCAAAGTTACCATATTCTTACATAAAAAATATGATAATATCATCAACATAAATGGTTTTGTGTGAAGGAATTTAATCCATTTTATATTCAAATCTATAGAGAGAGAAAGAAAGAGAGAAAAAAAAAAACAAGGGAAAAAATTCCTAACTGACATGTAATCACACCTCAGATGTAACGTTATCAAATAATAAAATATTCCCCATGATGATAATATTGTTGATTTTTATGATAGATATTAGAAGTTTTATTTGAAATATTTTAATGTATTATTAAAGGTATTAACAAAATAAAAAT
>Ga0099825_1006510_pt1 | contig 14565 bp, 8 predicted proteins | sample SiratroredBW_FD_76838 | JGI IMG/M metagenome (GOLD analysis project Ga0099825, IMG submission 76838) | Root nodule microbial communities of legume samples collected from California, USA - Siratro red BW | ecosystem: Host-associated > Plants > Roots > Nodule | place: USA: California | collected... | reverse complement strand
ATCAGAGATTCAGAAGAAGGATCAAATACTGATTGCTATAATACTTTTCGTTATTCCTTAGTTGCTGTTATAGAAACTGGTTTTATTCAAAGAACATATATGAACAATATTGCACACATACTGCTTGTTGGTATTTCTTGTTGATTTTAGATACAGATCATATCATAACACTACAATAAATTATGCATTCACTCATGGAATATTACCCACGAACACATGTACATTAGTAAAAAATCATTACTGATGGAAATTTACCAAAGATACTAACAGTTGTAGATTTTATAATGTTCTTTGCTTATCCTTTAGTAATATCTATTAGATTCACTGGTAAATCGAGCATGAACAGTATTTTTGTGTGTTAGGTTCTTTGTGAGTGTTGATTTGTGGGCAATGTTCATTGTTGTTAATATGTCAGTAATATCTATCGGTAAATTGAGTGTCAAAGAGGGAGACCCGCATTTTTGGGTGTTGGGTTCTTCGTGTGTGCTGATCTGTTTAAAAAAACCATCAGTAATGTTCAGTAATGTTCATAATTGCAGATCCATCTGTGAATTGAGCACCAAATAGGGGGAGCCTTATTTTTGGGTGTTGAGATTTTATCTGTTTCCTTCGATAATGTTCATTGTTTTTCATTGATCAATAATCTATCGGTAAATTGAGCAACAAATAGGGAGACCCTAATTTTTGGGTGTTGGGTGTTTCAAATGTGTGGATTTGTCGTTAAAATCTGTTGGTAATATTAATTGTTGTTGATCCATCAGTAAAATCCGTCGATAATAGATATCATAGAAAAAATAGAACTAAAATGTCTTTCCCAAATCTGTTTGTGAATTTTTCAAAAACCTTCTTCAAAGCCTTAATTGCGAAATCCTCGTCAAAGTGGCCAAAATTGGTGCAGTCAACGAAACAATTGGTGAAACCCTGACTGGCAAGCTAAATGGCGCCATTGTTGTAGTTTATTTTTTATTGCAGTGACTTCATTATAATGAGTTGTTTTTATGTAAATCGTCGTTTCGATTGTTGTAGAGTTCTCCATATGTATTTTTGATGCCTTTCTGTGTTTGAAAGTTGTTGTTGAGGTTCAACAACAATTCTAGAGTGGAACTGAACCTGGTTTTAGACCGTCCTAAAGGTTAGTTCAACAACAAAGCAATATGTTGTTGGTTTCTTATGAAAATATTGAAGTTACTTGCTTTGGTAGTGAAAATACTTTTTTTTCTGAATTTGTTTCCTTTGCCTATGCCAAACTGAGAAAATCATCTTTATACACTATCATAGTGTCCTCATAGACATAATTTTTTAAAGTTATTTTAAACAAAGCAAAAAAGAAAGTTGATACTTTATGCATTTCTTCTACACTAGCAGTTATTCACTTGAAACTCTTAACGGAGATTAAAATACTACACTTAAATTTCTAGGAGTTATTGTTGCTGAGGATGAGATGACTACCAGCTGCAACGTTTTTTTTCTTTTTTTATCTTAATTCTTAATCTTTCTTCTACTTATTTTTGTGCAATATTTATTTTTTATAATGACTTTTCTGTTTCGAGGTGTGTATCACATTATTCTTGTGAGTTTGTTTTCCTAATTGTTGTCCTGAAATTCTAATTTTCTGGATGGTCACTTCTATGTATGGAAATTGAAAATTTTGGAACACTAAAACTTACTTTGAGCTTAGCTATATCATATATGTTGGCTTTCATAACTGTTGGAGTAGTTTCTCATACTTTCCACTTAAACAATGATTATGTCCCTTATGTGATATTTATAGAGAAATGCTTTTACTTTGTCTAAAAGAAGGTTTAATTGGAAAGGCTTTAGTATGTGTTTGGATGGAAATTAAGTTGACTTGAATTCAAGTGTTGGAAAAGAAAAAAAACAATTTATTGTAGTTTTCAACTCAACTGGAGCTTGAAATGAATTTTGTTTATGACTAAATTTAGAAAGAAATGTTAAACATATTGACTCATTATTTAGCAAAAATTGAAAGTTGGTTTAAGTGTTTTAAGTGAAATCTAAACATAGTTAAATGATAATATTTGCTATTTGCACTTGAAACTCGATAATGTGGATAATTTTTTTTTGATACGGGGCCTATCTTTTAGTTTTGACCACGTGATTGGCCTATGTCTATTTAAGACTAATTTGAAATATTTATAGGGCAATCTGCACCCCATATTTGCTTCCTCCATCTCATCAAAATATATGAATAGACATTTATATCCTTTTTAATGAAGACAAAAGAGATTAGGATATTCTGAAAAATGTTTTCCGGAAGAGACTGGGTTGTATGGGATGTGAAATGTCTTACCGAAAACATTTTTTGTAAGAGGTTTTTGTGTTATGGAAAACATTTTTCATAAGAGTGTTTTGTATTATGGAAAACATTTTTCGTAAGAGGTTTTTGTATTGTGAAAAACGTTTTCCGTAGGAGGGTTTTGTATTATGGAAAACATTTTTCGTAAGAGGTTTTTATGTTATGGAAAACATTTTCCGTAAGAGGGTTTTATATCTGGGAAAACGTTTTCTGTAAGAGGATTTTGTATTATAGAAAATATTTTCCGTAAGAGATTTTTGTATTATGAAAAATGTTTTTCATAAAAACTTTTTGTATTATGGAAAATGTTTTCCATAAGAAGTTTTTGTATTATGAAAAAACTTTTTCTATAAAGCATTTCACATACTCCACAACCCATTCCGAAACCCATTTTCAGGATACTGCAACAACCTTATACCCACTTTGCACCTCCTACATAATGCCAAAACAGAAGCCACTTATCTCGCACTCATGATGAGGCCACCAACATGATCACCGAAGAATATCTACATCACTTAATAGCACTCAGTGCACCATTCTGCTTTTGAATATTCTAATAAGGATATTTCTAGCATTATGATATTTTGATAGGTTGCAAGAAGCAAATGTTGGCATTGTGATAGTGTGATAAGGTGTATGAAGGATGCAGGAAGCAATTGCCTATTTATAGTCATGAAATATTTTCACAACTTAATAAGTAGTAAACTAGGATTTCTTATTATAATATTTCAGTTTCCCAGAAGGTTAAAAAAGCAATAAAAGATGAACTTGTTACCTTTTGCGCACGACAACAGAACGCCTCTCATGGAAGTGAATTTTTCCTATTGCTACCCAACAATATCAGGCCACACTCTTTTGTTACAAAATATTAATTTAAATATTTTATTTGAAATTCACCAGATGTTCCTTTCATTGTGTAAAAAGGTTACTCCAAAATAAATGTTTTGCATTCTGATCACCTAATCCAAAATAAAAATAAACATTATACAACGGAATTCACATATAAGTTTATCCAAACACACCACAATCGACGTTGTTCAAAAAAATCAATCTCAAGTCAATAATAGTCCATCTCGAATGATTGAATCGAATGTGAACAAATTCAACCAACCTAATAAAATGAACCAATTTAACTAATTTAGTTTGAGTTATGGAATTCATTCCAGAAATTGATATGATGGAGACTCCTTTTATTTCCAAACATTGATATTAGTTTGATTTTCCCTCTCTTCAATTCAATCTCTAAAAACTATCAGATCCAACCCATATCTAAGAAAGGATTACATCACCTATCTTTAGCATCGAAGACAAACTCCTCCTTTGTCTCCAACTATAAGGTTTGTATACAGTAGATCCTCCCACAAACGTGCACAAAAATACTATGACCTTTTCACCATTATTAGTCGTATTGGGGAAGAGGCTTACAAACTCCCCCTTTCCATTTCACCCAGATCCCCCCGATTTTACATATCTCTATACTATGGTGGTTTTAGAGTCCCACTCCTTCTTTGTCCATCCATAAAAAATTGTGAACCTCACACTGAAATATTACTTCTATTATACGGTTGACCAAGGCACAACCAGATTATAATAACAGCTGGATACCTCATAACTAATTCTGTTATAGAATCCTAACAGAGTAACAAAATACAACAGAATGGGTCTAAAGTCATTAAGCCTGTTACTATGCCTATAAATACAGGTTTGATCACAACACAAGAGGTACTTCTAAATTCTGATTTATATCCTGCACACTCTAATCCTAAACTGACTTGAGCGTGCCTGCAGGACCCTTCTAGGACCCCCTCCCGGGACGTGGAATTCAGAGCTCTTGGAACAATTTAGAAAGGAGCTACATAAGGAAAGATCAAGGAGCAATCACTGAAGACATTATTGTTACTGGAACCAACCGGTCCCTTGCGAGAACATCACACTTAACCTCTTCCACAACTTAAACACTTCACTCCCTTCTCATACCGTTTTAACTCACACTCACCTACCAAAGATTTCTCTTTCGCCAAACATGTACACTTCATTGCCAATCTTATCTAATTTACCTTTACCATCCTTACTACACCACACTCCTATTGACACTCATCCCCGTCAAGCCCCCATACTTTCACTCACTCTTTTTTCATCCACCTCCCTCCACTTCACTGGATGTTCACTTCCTACGCCTGTCTAATATACCCCAATAATCCAACTCCACTACCCTGATACAACCCATGGCCCAACCTATTACAATTCAATCCACTCCAATCGACCCACATCCTAGATTTGCAACAACCAATCTTGAGGACAAAGTTACGGCAATTGCTTCCTGCATCCCATATTTGCTTCTTGCACCCCATCAAAATATCATAATACCATAAACACCCTTGTTAGAATATTCAAAATGAGAGTGGTGTACTAGGTTGCTGTTAAGTGGTGTGGACATTTTCTAATAATTGTGGTGGTGACTGCTGTAAAGAACAATGTTATCGTGAGTGAGAGGTAAGTGGTTTCTGTTTTTGCATTACGTAAGATATGCAGACTAGGTAAATAAAGTTGTTGCAGTATTCGTATCCTAAAAATGGGTTCGAGAAAACAAATTCCATAATAAGTTGTGGGGTATAAATATCCATTTGCATATTCTGATAGGGTGTATGAAGCAAATAGCGGGTGCAGGAAGCAATTGCCTAAAGTTAATGTAACAAACAAAATTTTTGATAATGGGCTTCCCACCCACAATAAACCCATTAAGCATATCTCAAGTTCCACACTGTTCAAGAATTATGTATGTCCTTCACTGTGAACTATTCTCGAGTATAAGTTGTACCTAGAAAATTTTCTTTTGCTACGATAATATAAAATTGTCTTTTTAGTGGTTTTTAGGAATAATGTACTAAGTTCTTTAAAAGGATAATTATGAAAACGAAATAAGAAGAACATTTTCACTTTATTTGGTATAACTTTAGAATATATTTTGCAGATTTTCGCTATATTGAATGCACAATTTAATTTTTATTTTTATTACTTCTATCTTCTCGTTAATAAACTTATTTCTTTCCTTTTCAATCTTCTCAACTCCTTTCTTTTTAATTAGCAACTTGACCCAAAAATCGATCGAAAAAGATTGAAAAAGAAATAAACCAGTTAACCTACAAGGTGGAAACAAAAAACAGAAATAAAGTACTTACACTAAAATAAAAAAAAAATCAAACATTCAATAAAATACAAATTTTTAATAGAAACTCATTTAAAAATATCTAAATTTATGAAGATGTTAAAATATTTAAAACCTTTTTCTTTTATCCTTATCTTAAGTTCTTATTTTCACGCCTCAATTATTATCTTCTTAAATACTTTCTTGTCACCTTTTCTTTTACAGTTTGATCATTTTTTTTTTCAGTCGTGTGGCTTTTCATTATGTATTTATTATAATTATTCATCCTCAGGAAATATAATAGCAGGCAGAAAATTGCTAGTATGTAACTCTAATTGTTAATGGTACATAATTACTGTAAATTTTGTAAGCTTCAATTGTCGGGGACAATTGAATTAAAAAAGGGTGAGCACTGGATTCCTTTTCGAAGCTTATATTATATTCAATTCGTGATGAACCGCATTCGTCCGTGGCAACTGTAAATGGCAGATTTAGTATATAGTACGAAGTGTAAAATAAACTGTACAACTACATCAAAATTAGTGACCAAACAAATCATAAGATAAAATGGAGATTATGAAGCAACAAATAAAGAAATCCCAGACCCCTGGAACGAAATATGAAGAAAATGAGCAGCAAAGGGTCATCTTTTATCGATTTATCTGCACAGACAACAGAGAATTATTTGGCTCTCTTCCATCACCTAATGATGTTGATGAACTATGAGCAACATGGCCACCAACAAATAGCGAGTTTGACTCCTGAACTGAGGGACAAGTTATTAGGTCCATAAATGGTTGAACAATGATTGTTCCTCCTATGATTTGAAGCTTTTCTTTCTGACACAAGATAGCTACCAAGTGTGGGAGCAGCACCATTAACGCTCACTGCATCAGTAGTTAACCTTGAACAAAGTGAGAACAACCAAGGCCTCAGCTTGTGATACTTTTCATTGTCCTTTGAGGCTTGCACCATTCTTCCCCTGGTTGATCTCCTTGAGACTTCTAGGAAGCTAGAAATTCCAATGAGGCTACCAAGCGTGATGCTCTTGTCACGGAAGAATGATCCAATGGACTTGACCGAGCAATATTAAGTTAGCAAAATGACTCGTGAGAAAATGCTACATGTGAACATGCATATTCCAATCTGAAATTTACTTCTGTCCATTTATTATTATATCGTAACTTTTGAATTACTCTAAGAAGAATCTATTGAAAATGACCTTTTTCACCATGATATTAAATACTGTTGGGAATAATTCTTCAATTGAAGTAAAAATGAATACTGTTGGAAATATTAAATACACACAATTAAAAATTTTTCTTTTAATGACTTTTGTGATGATTAAAGGAATATTTTAGTTGAGTTGAACTTCAATTTGACAAACTATAAGCCAAAACAAAAGAAACCGACAAAAGTAAAATCAAAACCATTTTGTCTCAAAGCATGATTTGCCAGGCAAGGCCATGTTCTGGATCCTATGAACCAAGCAACAACGGTAACACCGAAGAGATTGAGAATCCAAAAGAGAACAACAAGAAGATGGATTTGCTTTATGGGTGATTTTTATACATGAAGTTACCCATATGTTCTCAAGGGTTTTGACTTCATCAGAGAATAACCGCTGTAGGTCTACTGGCCAAAATCATAGTCACGTAATTTGTTGGATGTACTAAGCAACCGTTTCTCGTGTGTATTATTTTGTGGTTCATTTTCACATAGGTTTCACGAAATTTATCGTACAATTCATTAAACTGATAAATCAGTGCACATTGTAGTGGCTGTTCAAAAAACTCTGAAAACTCGTCAATGAACTTTAAAATAAGACAGAATGTGTAAAAGTTTGGCTTCACAAAGTGGGTGTACCAACATTCACCATTATACAATTGCGGAAAGAAAGTTATTTACCTGTGTGTCAAGATCTGATGAAGAATCAGTTGAAGGGGTGGGAGAAGCAGTGAGCATGGTGCTGAAGGAGACTGATCCAGAGAAATCACCATTTCCTGCTAACCCAATTCTTGCATTCAATAGTCTCAAACCCAAAGGCCACCCTTCTTCCTGCATTGCCCCAAAACCATCCAATCATAACAAAAAAATAAAAAGATATAAGACAGAATATGAAAAACTTATTTTTATTACAACCAAACTGAAAGTTATCAAGATAGATTTTTTCGTATCTCTTCAAATTTTAGTGTGCGTTTCTTTTTTATTCAGTACTACTTTAAACCAAAAACACTTAGTGAATCGAGTGGCATGCATGATATGGATAGAAGTTTGTTGCTGTTTCTTGTATAACAAAAACTCTAACGATTTAAAAGCCATCGTTTCCTGAAAGCATTGTGATGTATGAAATAGAAACTGTGTGTGAGTGAGAGTGAGCGTAACGTGGAGAGAGATCGGTACCTGCAAAGCCATTACTGTGTTTGAGTGAATTGAATACGTTGGAGTGGAATGAACGATAGAAAATGAAATAGTAGAGAGAAACAGTAAGGGTGTTAAAATGGGTTATACTCACGAACCTAAGATTCAATAAGTCTAATTAATAGGAGTTTCCGTCCGCATGAAAATATTATTTTAATTTTTTACGAAGGTTACTGAAATATTCATACTCAAGATCACTTTATAACTGTAATTTTAATTAAAAAATATTATCGTTTTTTCTCCACTTGTAATTCATATATTATCATACAATTTTACTATTAAAATTATTAATAATCAAGATATATTTTTTTCTTTAAAACTTGTAATTATATAAATACGGATCCATAAAATTACGAGTCGGTCTTGTCTAAATCAAACAAGCAAACTAGAAAGAAGTATTCTGATTCATTTTGAGTACTTTGGTACGAAATCTCTTTGACAACTCGAATATAAGGGTGTTTCCTATTTAGAGAGAAAAAGAAAAAGAATAACTGTCATTTACTGAATATACCCTCTGACCAACGCAACGGAGAGTAGAATTCAAACGACTGCACAGAGAACAAAACAAAGGAAACAACATTAATCAGATGATGGCATAGCCGTATGGGTATAAAACTGTGGGCGTGGTAGAATGGATATAGACGTAAGAGCTTTTCTGTTGCAAGTTATCTGCATTAATTGTCTCTGAAAGTCAAAAATGAGACAAAGTAGAGGGTGACGTGAGAGTGACTTCTTACCAGCCTTTTTCTGCAACAATGGTGAGCTCTGGTTTGGGAGGTGCAGCAGAGGGTAGCAGCAGTGTATTTTTTGTGCAGTTGTGTGGCCAAGAATAAAACTCACTCTTTGCAAGGATTGCGTTAAAGGCTCTCCAAGTAACATAGTTTATTGAATAGTAAATATTTGATAAATAAAAATAAATTTATAGCTTAAATTTATCCTTCATTTGAAATTTTTTTATTTTGTAAAATCTTTTTTTAATTTATAAGATTAAATAACGATATAATAATTTAATGAAGTAATAAGTAATGTTTTATATGAATATTTGTCATACGTTTGAAGGTGTGTAGGTTTTAAGGAGTGTGGATATGATAGATAGAAAAAGTGATGAATTTGAGCATAATGAAAATAAAAAAGGAGGTTATTTGAATTAGATGACATAGAAAAGTTTCGGAAAATCACGAGGATGTTTATAATAAATTGTAAATGATATGATAGGTGTAAAAAATTATAAAAATTGTGAGTAATGTTATAGATATTATTTTAAAAAGATAATTAATGAAATTGTAAGATTATAATAAAATAAGAGTAGTTATTTATATAAGAAACTCACAAAATTAAAACATTATTCTTATTCTTAAAACATTATTATTGTACGATTGGTGAACTCGAAGAACAACGAATTATCTAACATTATAATACAACTAAAAATATAAGAAATTATAAAATAAATGTAAAATTAAAATATAATTATTATTTTTTATATTATTATTAGTTTATAAATTTATTTCGTTATTAGTTTTTATTATTGTTATTATTCTATTTTTGTAATAAAAGAGTCGTGTTAGGTATTTTTATGAATTTTGAATAATCTCCTCATTACGAGTAGTAGCTTCAACTATGCTTTTCAGGATCATTAGAGCTTCAAGAATTTGATTTATTTGATTTTTTAGTTGATTGATGTCGGCTCTCATTGCTTCTTGTGTTTTCCTCAGTCTTTCATGTTTTGTCTATTAGTGTGGGTCCTATATGGATGTAACAGAAATTTTGTTGTTATTTCTTGTTTCTATGTTTTATTTTATTTTATTTCAAATGTATTAGACATGAAATAAAGTATGAATAGAATGCAACTATTCGGAAATTATAAAATTATCTGAATGTGGCACAATTAATGGAAATTAACATAGGTATGGAGTAATCCACATCATTCAACAAAATAGAGTCAATACATCTCTTAAAAAAAAATAAAAGGAAATAACTATTGATTTCTAGCCCGATCAGTTAAACCTTTCATTTGTCCCACTAGCAATGATCAATAAAAGTCTTGATCTCTCATGGAGGGATACAAAATAGCATTGTTTCAGCCTCAGATAACATATTTGGTACATCCTCAATAACCCCATTAGCTAGAGTAGCCAATTGAGAAAAAAATTTCTTCCAATGATCCACAACTTCTTCCTACTCAGTCATATAATATTTCACATGAGCCATCATAGCTTAGTATCTTTTTTCTGCTTTTATTACTTGTGTGTGCTTCTTATTTACCCTTTCCTCGCATATCGCTACTATTTTGTCCACTTGATGCTCCATGTTATTAACTCAAACTTGCAGATCTCGCAACCTTCTCAATGCTCCTTGTTTATCCCTAATAATCTCTTCACATAAATTCTTTCATTGATTTTCTTCTGACAAGGTTGCATTCCACTCCTGGGCTCTCATTGTTAACTCAGTATTAGCTGTTACCATATCCTATTTAATCTTGTAAGTATAATCCCTTTTTGTTTTGTGCTTCCTAATCAACCCTTCATCTGCCCTTGTCTTTCCTTTGTAATCCCTCTTGAGATTTTCATAGTCGTGTTGTAGGCTTTGGAAGTCATTGGCTATCTTGGCATTTTTCTCTTTTAGTCTTCTAATCTCTTCCTTGAGCTGTTTTACTTCTTCTGATCCATCATTCTTCATTCTCGCTTCATCTATTATGCAATCAAAAATCAATCTAAAAGAAAACTTATATGCTTTAACCCTATTCGCAAACCACTACCGGTATGGAATTCTTCTATTCACAACACACGGTCTAGAATCTCTTTCCATAGGGTCGCATTTCTCCAAGTGCCCCTGATACGTTGGCGGACCTCTGTAGCAGGTCCATTCTCATAATAAATGAACAAAGAGCTGAGAGAAGCAGATGTTGGAGATCCTTTTATGGGATACCCAAATTGCCTCTAAGCTAGCACCAGGTTATAATTAATGCAACCCTTGGTACCTATGAGTGGCACATTAGGATAACTTCCACAGTAATATATAATGTGTGATATTTTTTTCCATGAGGGATGTCATTTGACTTTTTCTTCGATCAAACCAACAGGGAATTATGCCCAATATTTTGCTCCTTTTACTTCAGACCTGTGTTGTAACACTTCTTTAACAAGACATTTGATGTTGACAACTTTTTTCACTCACACGAGATATGAGCCAGACACACAAGCAGACAACACCACATCTTTTTTTCTTCATATTGTAGCACGAATTGAGAATTTCGTAGACATCAACTAAAATTGTTGTAACTGGATTTTCAAATCTGGCTCTACTTGCCATAAACACATAAGTAGCGGTATAACCCACAAAGTCTTCAATGTTGGGGAATAACATGATACCATAAAGGGTTAAGGCTAAGACATCCATAAATGTGCCTCAATTCTCCTTTTTGGCTAACTGGTATAAATAAGTCTCTAAGAATTTCTTGAGAAAACTTTTTGCGTCTTTCTCTCCACTAGCTTGCTCTCCAACTCTTTGGAATGTATTTTCATAAGTTCAACAAATGTCGGGATAGAAGGGTGTTGCTCAAGATATTTGTACGGAACCTTCCCTTCTATCAGAAAGTTGAGAATCTACTTAAATTCTTCAATTGTTGGTACCAATTGAAAATATTGGAATGTGAAACATCTGAGAGGTGAATCATAGTACTGTGCTAAAGCTGTTTCGTTGGTATTTGAACCTCTTCCTCCAATAGAATCAACAAATTATTTTGTAAACTTCTCTCTACATCGTCTTGAGTTTTTGTCCCAATTCTCTAAGATTAGTCAAATCGTTTTGCTTTGCTTTTATAGGTAACTTTTTCTTCAAAGACTCTAAATTGAATTATTTCTTAACTCTAAACCCCACCTTAATTCCCATTTTTATAGGATAAATGCACAACTTTATAATTCCTAACCTTCAACAAATAAAACCAACTTTTATAGCATTGGTGAAGAAGAACATGAGTTAAATTTTCTCACATCTTCCTTCTCCAATTATGACATGATTAAAAAAAATTATACAATGCATGTTTTGTATAAGAAACAAAATTTAATTATTTAGATCAGATAAACACCTTTTTCTTATTATTTAAAAAAACGATGAGAGGTAAAGGTACGCAAAATATCTATCTTTGTGCCCTAAACAAAGTGCTTAAGAGTCAATGTCATTAGATGCACACTCACATAGGTTAGCTCCTAATCCCTAAGGATATAACGCCACAACCCCTTTTAATGTTAAGCTTCTTCAGACCCTAGTATAGGGCTCCGCTCATAATATCCAATATTGTGTGTGAAGGAAGAATTATACATACCCAAAGCCCACCTACAAAACAACTAGAAAATTCCCAAACAAATATACGACTTATCTTTTATCCTAGGGTTCAATATTCTAACAATAATAGAAAAACAAACATAATACAAACAAGAAAGATAAATAATCAGAAAACCACACTCATGTTTTCTCATTCAATTAATTAGGCATGACTCTTGAAAAAACATATCTTCAGTGGAGTCGCCATTTGTCGCAATAGGAGTCACTACAAAGTGATAAAAAAAATCATTAAAAAAATTGGAGAGAAGTTGTCACCATAGTTTATTACGAAAAACTATGGAAAAACTCAAAGATAAGGAAAGGTCTACGAAACCGTATTAGAATCCGGGAGTTGGTTACGTGTTGGAAAAGTATTAGCACCTTACAACGCCTATCTTAAAATGACACCTTTATTTAAATGAGTAAAACAAATGTGTTTTTTTAAAGTATTTTTCCTAAACAAACAAAAAATGCAAGCAGAAAGAAAAAACAAAAGAAAATATCTTTTATTTTGGACTTGACAATACCTTATTTCTACGTATTTTCATTAATAATGGAAAATCAGGATCACTTAGTTCTCGAAAAAACTTGTTTGTTGGGTTGATATTTTTTAATTTTAGAAATTTTCATATTTTGACTTTTAGAGTATAAGAAAATATTTTTTAATTTTTGAAATTTTATATTTTTTAATTTTTGAAAATTTGATGTTTATTTCCAAAGTTTCGTATTTAATATCGTATGACGTCTAATTTCATTTGATATTTAAAACAAAACATTTGAAAAAAATAAAATAAAATACTAATTTTTTTTAATAGGGAAAAATATAATTAATGAGAACACTTAAAAGGAGTGCTTCAATCCTATTACAATCAATAAATAATCAGTTTTTTCACTAGAATCTCCTAATACTAAATTTCAAACAAATGTAAATAAATTAGAAAAATTACAATAATAATTCAAAAAAGTTGCAGTCATAAATACGAGTTATTATAATGGTATTTATAAACTGAAATGTACAAAAGGCAAAGTTGTTGTAAAAAAAAAACCGTCCCAAACATTTTTAATAAATAAATGAGAAGAAAGTGGACTCTCTAAATTGGCACGTGAATGGGTGGAGCAATTTACTCCACCAATCAAAATGAACGGAAGCATGGGTCACGTCTAGAACCCAAAGCGGGTCGCTAATAGTGTTATAGGTGAATTCGACGGTGACGAAGGTGTATTGGAAGGCATCCTGGCAGCTGTAGCTGTATCTGGGGCGGAGTGTGTGTAGTTGTATCAGTTTTCCTTTTTGTGTCTAGTGAACTGCAAGTACCCTCTCAATATAGATAGCGTAGTGTCTTTGAAGTGAAATGGGTAAGTGAAGGGGGAAAGCGTAAAGTTCTTATCGAAGATGTGGTGGAGGAGAGACACAGATAGATGGTGTTGTAATGAGGATGGGAGCCAAGAAGGTGTAGATAAATTGGGAGACAAAGGAAGTTTTTCCCTTCTTGTCTCTTCTCTTTTGGCGTTGTTTTTTTTTTTTTCCTTTTTCTTGTGTGTTATGAGAGTGTGAGAATGGAATAAGGATATTTTTAAAATTATTTTTTGTTTTTATTATTTTATATTTAGTGGAAAGTTGAGAGTGAGAAAAAAAAGAAGTGTGAGTGATAAAAATTGAGAATAATAAGGTGTTGCGAGACAGTGAATACATGTTTAAACCTAAAAAACCTTCCTATATTTTTTTTATTTTTTATATTTATTTATTTTCATTGTTTTTATTATTTTATATTTTTATTTTTTTATTTTTAATTATTACTTTCTGGGATACCAAGAAATAAATAATGCAAAGAGTGATGTGACTTGTAGACTTAAAGATCGTGGAGGTGGCATGAAAATGTAAAAGAATTGGTGTGAGAAGTAAAATTGGTATGTTAGTTCAAACATCATAATGGTGCACGAAGTAAAAGAGGGTGCACGAAGTAAAACAGGGAGTGTAGAAGGTAAATTTAATTTTTTATTTATATTATTTTATATTTTCACAAAAAATAATAATAAAAATTATCATTTTATTTTTAATTTAAATATTTTTGTTTTTTTTAAAGTAACTAAACACACATCTTTTAACTTTTTTAAATTTTTAATTATTTATCTGATGAAATTGAATGTTGATGGGAAAGTGTATTAATGTCACATTCAAGAAAAATAAAAAAGTGAGTGATAAGTCATAAATAAATCACTCTAAATTATTTTGATAAGATCAAATTTAATTTCTTATAACTTAAAAGTTTATAAATTTCACTTAATTTTATTTCAAAATTTATATATATATATATATATATATATATATATATATATATATATATATATATATATAAATTTT
>Ga0099825_1006509_pt1 | contig 14565 bp, 8 predicted proteins | sample SiratroredBW_FD_76838 | JGI IMG/M metagenome (GOLD analysis project Ga0099825, IMG submission 76838) | Root nodule microbial communities of legume samples collected from California, USA - Siratro red BW | ecosystem: Host-associated > Plants > Roots > Nodule | place: USA: California | collected... | reverse complement strand
GTTTTCCTTCAAATAATTTCGTCTTGATCCGATATCGTTTTGTATATCAAATGTTATATGTTACGATTCATGCTAAAACAGAAATGGAACATGAAATATAATATCAAACCAGAATCATATTTTATAAAAATTTCCCCTTTAAAAATTTTTTTTTTTTTTTTTTTTTTTTTTTTGTGTCTTTCTTTATTGATTATACACTATTTTACTGGAAATTACACTCTTATTTTTCCAAAGGATACACTAGAAATGAATTTAAAAACTTGTGAAAACAGCCGTATGATGACGAACCTCTATCATTCCCACCATTGTCCCTTCTCCTTCATATGTGGAAGCACTTTAACAGTGCATAATCTCATTATAACTTCATTTTTCACACAACTTTACCAATTCTCTTCAGAACTCTACAAAGGGCCATCGACTTTTGCCCTAAGCTCCTAAAAGAAACCAGTCATGATCTAATATTCCTTCAAAACTAGCTAGCTTTTACAATCTATCAGCTCAATTCTAACACTTCTTCATTTTTTTTTTCAAATAAATATTTTTAAAAGTTTGCCATTGATTTGTTTTCATTTCCTTGATAGCATCACTTCTAAAATGATGATTTGTTTGAGATCCATTGTATAATGAACTCTAGTTGCTGCAATTGAAAGCTTCCTGAATTATCTAAGCTTCGATTGCCAACTTGTATTTGCCTATAAAATTTGTACTGATGTAATAAGGAATAAATTGAAAGGGAAAGAATTATAGTTTACACAGTATTGGATATAGACCTGAAGTTTGTATAGATTTTAATATTATAATTACTAATTTAGATTTTAGAAAATGATATGGATAGATTTGAAAAACTTAGTACGATAACCACAGAAAAAAAATATATTTCTCATATCGCTATTATATATAGGTTATTTCTAATATTTTTCATGGATTTATAATCATTACATATGTCATTATGGAGTTTTCTACATTATAAAATGCATTATTTCACTTTGGTTTAACGAACAACATTATAATAATCAGGTTTCGTATCAATTCCTAATCTTTTTATATAGATACATGCGACATAAAGATTGTAAATTTTATATACTCATTATAGCAATCACATAGTAAGTCACACTTTTTATATTATTATAATAATAATCAATATTAAAAATTAGATTTTAAAAAAAAGTTGCCTTTATTCATTTTTCTTCCCTGCACATTTCAATAATCAAGAATATCATCGTGATAATTGGCAAGAGTTTGCAATAATCACCAAAAATTAGGTTTTAAGGATTGTTGACAATTTCATTATATGATATTTTTATAATTATAGTTATTTGAGTCATTGTTAAAAATTTAATTCTTTTCATGACAGTTGTGCGTAAAATTGTCATCACATGAACTATACAAGATGATATTTGTAAAAAGAACCATTTTGATATGTCTATATCTACTTGAATTTGTGTCATTATAAGTAGATATAATAATAAGAATACAAATTTCTTGAACCTGTTTCAATGCATTCAGATAAAAATCAATATAAACAATTTTAATAGAGAACAAAATATATTTCCTAGTCATACAAAGTATAATATAATTTATCAATACGAAACAAAGACTTGAAAAAAAATTATACACCACTTCTAATTTTCTACTCAGCACAAGTTCTAATCCTCAAAATTTCCAGTAAAATCCTGTTACCGACACAATTTACTTCTAAATACAACCACAAGACTTAAAACTAAAAACAATAGAAATTCTACCTAATTAATTTGTACAACAAAATAAAGGAAGAACATTAACAATAAAACTCAATGACATGTATTCTCCAACAGTGACACCATTTTGGTAAACTCAATTTGCATTAAGTTTTTCAAACAAACTAAGTTGACCTAATGTGATACAGAGGCTAACTTAGTTTGAATCCTGAAAATACATATTAATCAAGTCTATTATATAATATTCTTTCTCTGATAAGTTGATAATGGAGTTTGATTCAATTGGAAAAGGAAAATAGAAAAGTAAAACCAAAAACAGAAGCAAAGATTCTTCTACTGATACGACTCCTATGTAGGTTGTAGAGGATTGTCAGGAAGCTGTGGGTGATGATGTTAATGTAGGTTTTGTTGCCATCCATGTTTTGGTTACTACAAAGAGGAAGAACCAGATTCAGGAGAAACATATTCTACAAACCTATCCCGCTTCTACCACCTCTAGAGTTGGGGTTTCTAATGTTTCTCCCACTATAAGAAAAAAATTATTTAGGGACAAATTTTTAGCTATCAAATAAAATGGTAGCTACTAGTGACCAAAATAATCACCAAATTAAGTTTTGGTTGCTAAATAACTACAAAATAAAAGTAATGATTGGATTTAGTGACCAATTAAGTGAAGATAATTGGTATCTAACATTAGCTACCAAGGTTTTAGCCACTTATACCATTAGGTTCTAAATTAGTCTCTAATTTAATTAGATACCAATTTAGAATCTAATGGTATAAGTGACTAAAATCTTAGTAGCTAATTTAGATATCAATTATCTTGACTTAATTGGTCACTAAATTCAATAATTACTTTTATTTTGTAGTTATTTAGCAACCAATACCTAATTTAGTATTTATTTTTGTCAGAATTAACGACCATTTTATTTGGTAGCTAAAAAATGGTCTCTAAATAGTTTTTTTCTTGTAGTGTCTTCTTAATCCTACAAGCAATGAAGGGAAACTTTCAACAGGTTTAGTGGTTGTTTTAGATGATATAAAGGGCTCTGCTAATCAGGTTTTTGAATATCAGTTTGTTAATCAGGTTTCTGCCTTTACGCACATTTTACCATTTGTATTTGATGCAAAAAAGCAGATTGTTTTTAAGTTTTAGGGGGATAGGGTTGAGCAAGACTCACTCAGTGAATTTGAGAAATTGGAGAAAGATCATGTGCAGATTGCTGGGAAGCCTGGAAGGCCATGTAAACATTCCTCTAAGGTGTCAAAAAAGTCGCTAAAATGGGTCCCACTAAGAGTAAATGATACTTGAAAGGTCTTTTTTGGAACATCCGGGGGGTGGCCATTGATAGATCTCTAAATATGCTAAGAAATATCCTTTTTGAGCAAAAAAAACTCATTTCATTTTCCTTGTTGAGCCTATGACTGTTTTTTCTGGTAAACATGCATTATTTTTTCAAAACTTGAACTATTTGCTTTATACTTCTAGTAACAACTCTAACTCAGTTTCTAGGCTTTGGTGCTTGGTTAGGAATGATCTTGTTTTTAATGTTATAAATTTTACTACACAATATATACATCTCTCTCTCTCTTACTATACAGGGGAAAGTTTTGAATGTGGCAGGTGTTTATGGACAAATTCTTGTTGTGCTAGAAGGGTTCTTGGTCTGATTTAAGTAATCTTCAAGGACCTTGGTGTGTTCTTGGAGACTTTAATGTTCTTGGTGTGGATATGTTTCTTGTTCAACAATAACAAGCTATGCAAATCTTAAAAGGCTCTAGATTGCCAAGCCCTTTTTTGGAAAGAGAAAGCTAAGATGCTTTGGGGAGACCGTAATTCTTCTTTCTTTTATGCCATGGTTAAAAAGTGTGTCAATTTTAATGGGATACAAAGGCTCGTGGATGGGGATTTGGTTTTCGAAGATTCTAAAGATACTGAAGAACACATTCTTTCTTTTTATAAAACTTTATATGATTCTTCTGATACTAATAATGTCTCTACAAATTTTAGGGAAGATATGATTGTTGCTCATATCCCTAGAGTTGATTCTGAGGACGAGAACTCTATGTTGGTTAGGTGCCCTTCCAATGATGAGATTAAGAAGGTTGTCTTTGCTCTCAACTCTGATAGTGCTCCTGGTCCTAATGGCTTTGGAGGCTTTTTTTTCCATGGTTATTGGGACATTATGGGTTCTGATGTTTGTAATGTTGTAAAACAATTTTTCTCTCATAATTGGATCCTTCCAAGGATGAATGTTAATGTGGTTTCTCTTTTCCCTAAAATTCATGGAGTTACTTCTAAAAAAGACTTCAGGCTTATAGTTGTGGCAAATTTCAGATTTAAAAACATTTCAAAAATCTTAGCTGATAGGTTAGCTTCCATTGTTGGTAGGATTGTCTCTCCCAATCAAAATGGTTTTATTAAAGGCTGACACATTAAAGATTGTATTGGTACACTTCGAAAGCCATTAACATACTTTCTAAGAAAATACCTGGTGGTAATGTGGCTTTCAAGATTGATATTTCCAAATCTTTTGATACTCTTAGTTGGGATTTTCTCATTCAAGTGTTGAATTAGTTTGGTTTTCACCATACTATCTTGCAATGGATTTTGACTATCCTTCAGTCTGCTAAGCTTTCTATAAGGATTAGTAGTAGTTTGGTTGGTTACTTCCTTGTAATAGGAGGACGGACAGGGTGATCCTCTTTATCCTTTACTTTTTGTATTGTAGAAGAGGTCCTTAGTAGGGGGATAACCAACCTTATTCTAACTAAGAATATTCTTCCGATGGCAAGTCCTAATGGGTTTTGTTTCCCATCACATGTTCTATATGATGATAACATTTTTGTATTTTGCAGGGCTAACAACGCTCTCTTTCTAGTCTTATGAAGTTTTTACATTCTTACGATTTAGCTTCAAGTCAATGGATAAACACTTCCAAAAGTCATTTTTTCAATGCCGATGTTTCTCCTAGTTTCCATTCTAAGATTAAAGATGTGTTTTGTTGCAGCAAAGGCAATATTCACTTTGATTATCTTAGAGCTCCTATTTTTGTAGGTTTTCCTAAAGCCATGTTTCTTCAACCTCTTGCGGATAAAGTCAGATCTAAATTGTCCTCTTGGAAAGGGAAATCTCTTAGCATGATGGGAAGCATAGAGCTTGTTAACTCTGTGATTTATGGTTCTTTATCTTATAGCTTTCAAGTTTATAGGTGGCCCTCCAGCCTTCTTAAGCTTATTGATAAATGGGTTAGAAACTTTATTTTGAAAAGTGATATAGATAAACAGGATTTTGTGATTGTTAATTGGGATACAATTTTTAATCCTGAGTCTGAGGGTGGGCTTCAAGTTGTTAATTTTCACCTTGAAAATAAAGCTTATCTTCTAAGGCTTGCTTGGAACTTTGCTTACAATTATTGCTATTGGATTTCTTTAATGAAGGCTCGGTTTCTTAAATCTAAATATCAGATAGTTGGTTCCTTCTTTTCTTCCTCCATCTAGCCTGGTATTAATGATTGGTATGAAATCATTTTATAGCACACTTTTTTGACTGTTGGGAGAGGTGATAATATTAATTTCTTGAGTGATCTTTGGTGCTTTGAGAAATGTATCTCTCTATCTGCAGGTGTTCCTTATGTCGAAAGTATTAAATTGAAAGCTATTGTGGCTTAAGGATGGAAGGATAGTGGTTCTTGGGATCTTTCTCCTTCATTTTTAAATATTCAATGTCTGCATAATTTACATTATATTTCTCTGACCTTCTAGAAAGATACTCCTAATTGGATGCTGGAAGATTCTAGTTCTCCCACCCAAAAGGAGGCCAGAAAGTTTTGTAAGGATTCTAATCCTACTTGTCAATGGGGTAAACTAATCTAGACTAGTTCTATTCATTCTGTGAAGACTATAGTGTTTTGGAAGGTTTTACATTAGATATTACCTGTAGGCAAAGATATTCAAATTAAAGGTTTTTCTTTGTGTTCTATGTGCTCTTTGTGTAGGAAACTGGAAGAATCTCTTTTTCATCTTTTCTTTGGTTACTCTATTACCTCCCAGATTTGGAATTATACCAAACATGTTTTTCCTAAGTTCTCTCCTCTTTCTATTAACATATTATTAATTTCTTAATGCTTGCAGGGAGTCCCTTGGTTAATCTTGTCAGGATGGCAACTATTACTTATTCTATTTAAATGATATGGAGGATGAGAAACCATGCTAGGTTTCAAAAAAAACATTTCTATATGCTCGGCTATCCATATTGTTAAAGGTTTCATCAGAATGACGGGTAATTCTTCCAAGAAACACATACCCAATCACATTGTTGACTTCTCTTATTTGAAGTTTTTTTTATATCACCATGCTTCATCCGAAAGAGATCTCTCCTATTTAGGCTATTTGGAAATTCTCTCATATCAATTGGGTGAAGGTCAACACCGATGGTGTTACTAGAGGGTGTTTGTATTTTTCAGCATATGTACGTATTTTTTGTGGTAGCAGGATGAATATATAGGCAGTTTCTCCTCTTTCCTTGAGGTAGAAAGGTCTTTATATATTGAGGTTATGGGAGCCATTTTGGCTATTGAGTTTGGTTGGAGCAAAGGCTTCAGACGTATTTGGCTTGAGTGTGACTCTTCCCTACTTTGTCAAGCATTTAGTTCGTTTAATCTCATTCTTTGGTCTTTGAGAGGGAGATGGAGAAAGTGTATAAAGATATGTAAATAAATTAAGTTGAAAGTTTCTCATATATTCCGTGAGGGAAACCATTATGCTGACAAGCTGACTTTGTTGGGTCTTGAGAATAAGTTAGATTTTAAATAGTATAATGATTTACCTGCGGTACTTTTTTCATAATAGGTATCAACTCCCTCTATTTCGTTTTGTTTAGCTTGGTTGGAGAATATTTGTCATCTTTTCTTCCCATGGGATTAGCCTAGTCCTCCATGGTTTTGTATCTTTTCTTTTTCCTTTTAATAATATGTTTCATGTCATGACATATGATTGTTGATCTTTGAGGTGTCTGCCTAGCTGAGATGTCAAAGTTCATAGTGATGCCTAATATGAATTTAAATTAAAAAAATTAGAAATCGAAAATAACAAAATTAACTGAAAATGAATGTATTAAATTATTTAAGTAATGCATATATATAAAAGTGAATCAAATCAAATCTAATTCAAAAGAAGTAAAACATAAAAGATTTCAAAAATTATAAAAACAAAGTAAAATTAGAGTGTCAATCAAATCATCTATTAGACTATCTCTCAACCATGAAACTGTAGAAACAAAAGTGTAAAATTTCTAGAACGGTAAATGATAGAAACGTAAACTACAAAAATTCAAAGAAAGAAATATCAACGATTATAAACAAGAAATTAAAAACTAAAAACAAGAAAGTAATTCCCAATTCAATTATCTACTACTTAAAAAAATGTAAACTAACAAATAAAAATAGAAACATGAATCAGAATTGAATAAAAAATAGTAATTAGAAGAAAATTTTAATATAGAATAATGAAACATCAAACAATAATAATTGTCAAGTTCTCTTCAACCTTAACTGTAAGAAACTCAAATTTGAATTACTTGTTTAATAAAGAAAATACAAAATCAATTTGTTTGTATATTCAAATGAAAAAACTCTTAGTCAAGAATTGAACAATACAGAAATTCAAGAAAAGAAAACTTGAACAAGTCAATGTTTGATGATTCTCACTTTAGGAAATCAATTTTCTCCATTGAAATGATATTTTTTTTATCAACAATTTCAGAATATATTAATAAAAGACTTATAAAAGAAAAATACTATCAATTATCTTATTTTTATTGCATTCACAAATTGTGTTTGAATAAAAAAAAATTTCAAAGTCTTAACAACTTCAAATTTTTGTTTTAAAAGAAAACTCATTTGTATCTTGAATAATCATCAACTATGGTCAGGAAATATTTATGACCATGAATTGATAATATTGAGTATGGTCCCACAAATCAACATAAATCAAATCAAAACATTTTTCAGATTTACATGCACTAAGAGTAAATTGAAGTCTTTTTTGCTTTGCAAAATGACAAATATCACAAACAAAAGATTTATTATATTTAACAAAAGGATATTTATTTTTTAAAACATCAATGGATTTGTTTGAAGCATGCCCTAACTAAAAATTCTAAAGGGTTTCAAGATCGCCGACTATAAAATTAACAGTATTAGTGATATGTGAAGATTTGATAGGTATGATTTGAAGTTTTTGATAAGAATGGACTCTGAGTATATAAAGTCTATCTTGCATCTCCATTGAACCAATCAGTTTCAAAGAGTTTTTGTCTTGAATGTGACAACCACTACAGTCAAATTTAATCACACAAGATAAATTATCAATCAATTTTGCTACTAAAAAAGGATTAAAGGTGAAATTAGGAATATAGAGAACATTATCTATAACATGATTCTAATTGAGAAAAAAACTTCCAAAATAATTGGCAATGACTTGATTTGCATTCGGTAATTTGACACTAATAGGATTAATTTGATGATATGAAGTTAAATGAGTCAAAGATGAATAAATGTGATTATTAGCACCACTAGCAAGAATCCAAGAACTAAATGAAGAAATAAATTTGTTACAAATGTGTGTTGTCATGTTAGAAGGAATAATAGAGATTTGATTAGAAGCATTGTCATTGGATTTAGATTGTTGTAGAAGGGCTAACAATGTTTAAAATTACTCAGGAGTAAAACCAATTTGCTGAGACGTTACTTCTGACTTTGAACCTTCATGATTCTGTTAATTATTATTATAATATGTTTTTTGATTTTTAAACTTGAACTCAGGTGGAAAACCATATTTTCTATAGCATGTATCAATCATATGTTCTTTTTTTCCACAAAGACTGCAGACTTTAGAAGTATATCGTCTTCCATAGCTTCTTTTGGTGGTATCAATCATTGTCTTGGACTGATCACAAAAAATTTCTTTCTCTTGTGTACCGAGCTCTGAAATTAGTGCTCTGATACCATATTATGAAATCCAAAGATGAACCAAAAGAACAAAAGATATGAGAATGAAAAGATTATCTATATTTTTTCATGAAGAACAAAAGAAAAGAGTTGAATATATACGTCTAGCTAAAGAGAGAGAAAACAAATAAAAATATTACACTCTGATTTTTTCATAAAGACAAAATAATAGAATTAATGACAATTTGACTCTGTCATAAACATAAAATAACATAATTGAAGGTTGATTGGAATACTTATGTATCTCACTAATACCTGACCTAACATAAGCTTTTTTGTTTAACAACACAGTTTTTTGATAAGCCTACAATTGTTCATTATAATGCAACAATTAGAATTCTCAGATATATTAAAAGAGCTCAAGTCTTGGCTTATTTTTCTCTTCTAGTACTTATGTCCATCTAGAAGCCTTTTATGATAGTTATTGGGGAAGCTGTAGTTATTCAAGGCAATGAGTGACTGGTTTTAGTGTGTATTGAGAATTCCCTTATATCTTGGAAATCAAAGAAGCAAGAAACATTATTAAGGAATTCCTGTGAAGCTTAAAATAGGATAATGACCACTGCTACATGTGAAATTCAATGGCTAGTTTATCTTCTTTAAGATTTCAAAGTATTTATTGAGTAGTCATCTCTTTTATACTATGACAATGACTCAGTAATATACATTACAACAAATCCAATCTTTCACGAGTGTATGAAACACATAGAAATAGATTGTCACATTGTTAGATAAAAATTGAAGAAAGGTCTCATCCATTTGCTTTCCATTTCTACCACATAGCAACTGGATGGCATTTGTACCAAAGCTTTAATTCCTCAATCTTTCAAAAATATTTATTCTAAGGTAAGTCTCATCAATATTTGGTATCTAACTTATAAGAAGTTTCAGTCAGAAGATATAGATATGAGACTTATAGAAGGAAAGTAATATTCAATTATGTTAGTTTACTTTTGTGACAGAATCCAATTGTCATCATTTCTATTATTTTGTCTTTATGACAAAATCAGAGTGTAATATTTTATTTTTTTTCTCTCTCTCTTTAGCTAGACCTAGAATGGGTATATTTCTTATATATATATTCATCTCTTTACTTTTGTTATCAATAAAAAAAAACAGAGATAATTTTTTCATTCTCATATCTTTTGTTCATTTCGGTTAATCTTTTCATTTCATAATATGGTAGATATTTCATAAAGCAATAAAAAATATAATTAATGAAAACACAAATTATAGGGGTGCTTCAACCCATGCACAAAAATAAAGAGAAACATACTTGCGCCTAATAAGTCTTTGCTCAAGAGAGAAAATCTCATAACACAAAGTCCAAATGAACAGACAATGGACAAATTTGTACAACAAACTAAGATTAAGATACTTTGAGTAGAAATATAGAAACTCTTTGAATCCTACAGGTCCTCAACACCTTCTTTTGTTACCTCCATACCGTAATCCTCTTCAAAGTTTCATCCTTATAGATATTGATAATTTGAAAGTTAATTGGTTTTCCTTACAGAATTAGATCCAGTAAACTAGATATCTTTATCCCTTAAAGTCAATCCAGTAATTGAGTAACATTAGATATTACAATTGACAAAGACAAAAAGCATGGAAGGAAATAAAATAAAAAACATGAGAAGAACTTAAATGAATAGAATATAAAAATTGCACAAACTAAAAAGTGTAAAGTGTAACTAACTTTCTAAACTAAACTAAATGTATTGTAAAATTATATGATCTCCTTTCTAACTTTAGACATTCCTATTTATAATGTTCTGAAGCAATCACAAATGGGCATATACATAGTCTACTTTACAAAGAAATCCTATATACAAGACTATATTTTCTAGTTTATTGTCTATGAATGCCAAATAGCTTTTAACTCCAAATTTCATTATTCAAGTGTCCAAACTAAAGCTTTAAAAGTAAGTAATATGAAGAAAAATGAATCAATCAAACAAGATCTCTACAGCAAAAGATATGAACAAAATAGTAAACTAGAGTTAGAGTAGAAAAATACAAAAATACAATCTAAAAATACATTACTAATACAATTTAAACTAAAACTCCTATTTACCATAAAAAATACAAATCCCTACCAAAACATAAGAATAAGAAATCTAAAAACACTTAGAAGATACAATAAGCTTGTAAAAGTGAGAACAAAATTAAAGTTACCATCTAGCTTGGGTCCAATTTAAGTCAAGTTGAGCCTTAGTGAGATCAAGACAAATCGAGTCAGATTGTTCCAAGTCAAGTTAAACACATGTTTGGCTAAGACATTGGATTGGGACCATGTCAAACTAAGTTCGATCAATTCCATGTTATGTCGATTCCATGTTAGATCGAAGCAAGTGTACCCAGGCCCTGGTCAACCCAAACTATGAAGACCAAAGTATGAAAATGAGAAAATGAAGAATTTCAAATTCTTACTTTTTAGGTGAAATTTGAAATTTTCTAATCTAAATAATTCAATTAATCTAATGAAATTCTAGAATTTCAATTTTTTTTCAAAGTTCTTTACCTAAACAACATTTTTTGTCATAAAGTATTTGAAATTCTCTAAAAAATTGAATTACCCTTCTAAAATTCCCTATACAAAGACAATGTAAGGGATTTTTAAATTATTTATCGAAAGTTGTACGCTTATTATAAAGATTTAGTTGGAAAATATGTTATACTTTCATGTTACTATACCAATTGAAATTATTGAAAAATTGGTGAATACTCAAGGCCAATTTAAAAATTTTAACACTTTTGAAAATAGAGGTGCATTAAAAATTTTACTAACACTAACAAAAGTAAAAGCGTTGTACCTACCTGTCCGGGATATGCATAGATATATTTTAACAGTATAATAATATTTACGTAAAATTTGAATGAAACTCAAATAAGCTCTCATAAGTCTAGTATATAATTGATATTCAAGTACTAAATAACCAACTATATCTTCTCGATTACCAAGGCCTTGTTATTAGGACCCAAAAGCCTATCAGTACATATTCATCCACAATGAGTGCTCACTCCATTCTCTCACTCGATACTCATATATTTATATTTTCTCTAGCTCTTGTTGACTTGAAGGTCAAAGAATCTTCTTTCTCAGTCTTCTTCAATAACTCAATGTCTATATATCTCAAAAATATAAAGCTTAACTTCTTAGGAATACCACTTTTTGCACCTCAAGAGAGTCACACTTCTTTCTAATAAGAACATTTGGTATCTACTGTGGGGCTTAGGTAAAAATATTCCAAAACCATAATTATTATGGCACTTACTAGAAGGTGAATTGTCACATCATCCTCATCAAATCCTGAGATGGACCCTTCAATCATTGGAGCCCTAAAAGTACATACGGAGAGTCTCTTTCGAAAAATAAGCAGAACGTCCAAAACATAATAGCGAACATGCAAATTAAGTTAGACAAAGGCTTGAAACTCATGTGAAACCATCATTAGGTTGAGTTGCAAGCTTTCCATGAGCATCTCACAAACTCAACCAGGATTGGAATACACACCAATTTGAGGAGAACATGCAGGTCAAAACCCCATACACCAAGAAATTAGTAAGGTCTCACCTAACCTCAACATAAGAACAACATGTAGAGGGTGAGGGTGACTAGTATGTGATACTAGGTCTTAGAGGGTATCAAAGGAGACACAAACACAATGACTTCAGGCTAACAACCAATCTTAAGTCGCTGACTAGACCAACGACTTGTAATGACTTCAAAACTAGGCTCGTGAATCATCATCACAACAGTAATCAATGGCATATGATTAGTAAAAGTATTTTAAGGTTGTTTCAACACCCCCTCTAAATAAGGCAATGAAAGCAAACCTCGCTGATTTCCTCCCTTTCAGTTTAGAAGTCAAGAAGGTCTAGGTTCTGCTTGTAGTCGTTTTACAAGCAAATTAAAAGAATTCCTGCCTAACGTAGTGCTAGACCATCTAACATCAAAATGATAATAGATAGACAAGGAAAAGTTAACGACAAGTCGTCTCTCAACAAATCCAATAGTAAATTCGAACATCAATATTCAAAATTTATCTGCAGTAAAGAAAGTTAATAATAACAGTAAATTAAAGAGGGTGGTTTGAGAATTTTTGCGCAGGAAATTAAAATAGATGATTTAAAAATAATTAAGAAAATAGGTTAACTTTCAGGTTCTTTCACAACTAATTCTTCCTTAGTTTTCTTAAGATTATTATCCTTCAATTCTCCTCACATATTTGAATTCAATCAACCAGGCACAATCAAATTCAACAGAATCTTATTAGCAAAACAAGTGTTTACTAATATATTCAATATCTCACCTGGTCTCCAAACGTATACTTAATTGTATATCTTTTATCTCTTGACTAAGCGTACAAGAAATTGGTTAAGACTAAGTGAATTAACCAAGAACTTTAACTTAAGGAAAAATAATTGAATTCTCAACAAGCATTCAAAAACAAATATTTTTCCAAAAATAGATTTCAAAACGACCAATAATATAGCATAATTGTAATAGAGAATGTAAAGAACAAAACTTTATTAAACAAAAGCCTCAGAATTCATTGTGAAATTACAAGAGAATCAACCCAAATGAGTTTAGCCTTCCATGACGAAGGCAAGAATTACAAAAGAAAATAAAACTAGAGTTTATGCTATGCAACAGTGTGTGTCTTTCATGCCTTCTCCAACCTTTATTTATAATCTTCTTTTCTTCATGAAATTAACTCCAAATTAATGCTTAGATATTATTCTTGCAATTATAAGATGTTTCCTTATGTGCCAAAGAATAATTTTGTAAATATCTTCTTTCAAGTAAATCTGTAGATCTTCCTTCTCGATATTTTGTTTTCAAATTATGTTCCAGATACCAGCTCATAATAATTCAATCTGTTACAAAAGATTGAATCTGAAGAATATCTTTGCAAAATCTAAAGAATATCTTTGCAAAATATTTTATTAGATTTGGAATCTATAGAATCTTTGCCAATAATTAGAAACAAGAAAAGTAAGAGAATATGCTTAAAATCAAAGTTTAACCAATAATCTCAATTAAGGTCCAAATAATCATGATTGAGAAAATCTTATTTAAAATAATGGTTTTATTCTCAATTATAGTCTAAGAAAATCAAGGTTAAACATTATAAGTGTGAATAAAAATATTCTAATCAACTTCCTAGAAAGTGTCTTCTATCATAAAGTATAATGGATCGTCAAACTCAGAGGCACACGTCAAAGCATACCTAACCCAGGCGCCTTTTCTCTGAAAATTTGGAAGTACATTGCAAGCTTTTCCCAATTACTCTCAAGGGACCAACCCTAGAATGTTGTTATTCCCTATCTAAGAATTCAATAAATTCATGCGACGCATTTTGTGCAAGGTTCTTGGCTGGGTTTGTAAATTGCAGACCCATGATCACAAGCTCGTATAAGGGGATACTGAGCCACTTAAACAATACATGACTCAATTATATAAGGCGTCCATCAATATTCTTGACATAGAACCACCGATACCCATGCACATGCTCTTAGTGGGACTCCATAATATGTTATATGACCCACTTGCCAATATGGATGAGCTTTGTATCCGAGCAATACAATGTATTAGTATAGATGATAACATGAACCTAAGTAAAAAAGTGATAAAACCTCTTGAAAACGTATTAGGCTGAGTTCAAGAGGGGGGGTGAATTGAACTTTGAAAACTTTTTGATCTTTTTGAAACAGTGAAAACAATTTTCGCAAACTGAAAAGATTTAACGAATCTCAATGATGGAAAATATAATGTTCAGCGAAAATAAACTGACTTCAATTTCGAATGAATTGATTTATTTTACTATCAGAGAAGGCAGTCTATACAGGCT
>Ga0099825_1006503_pt1 | contig 14572 bp, 4 predicted proteins | sample SiratroredBW_FD_76838 | JGI IMG/M metagenome (GOLD analysis project Ga0099825, IMG submission 76838) | Root nodule microbial communities of legume samples collected from California, USA - Siratro red BW | ecosystem: Host-associated > Plants > Roots > Nodule | place: USA: California | collected... | reverse complement strand
TATATATATATATATATATATATATAATTTTTTTCACACAAATATGTTAATTTTATGATATTGGTTTTTAAGTTTTATCAAAATTATATAGCGAAAAACTTTTATCAGGACAATTTTTTATATTTTTTCGTAAATATGTTATCTTTGTCATTAATTTCAAACAAATTTAACTAATATAAAATTCAACTGACATTTGACATTTGATTTGGTTTAACTACATTTTTTTAAATTTTGTTTTCTTGATATAACAATTGTGGGATTAAAAATGTAACACTTCACCAATCACAATACGATTTAGTGTCGCTAGCAAAGATACGAATAGTTCAATTTACATATATTATTAATGTACATTTTTACATTAATCAAACATGTTTTATGTAAAGTTTGAAATAATATCATCAGGTTTTAATGTTTTTGTGGTTTAATAATTTTAATAAGAAAATAAATTTATAGATTAGTATAAAAACACTCATCCTTTTATTAATATTAGTATAATATTAATATATTACTTTCATAAACCAAAGTAAAGCATTTTATATTAGTGATTATAAAATTATTAATTCTTCTTACGGTAAATATATTCGCATAACAATAATAATAATAATAATAATAATAATTAAGCAATGACTGCTGTAAAAAATTAAGCAAGTGTATGACTATATACGAAAAGAATAGGAGATGTTAGTACATAATTTTTTTAAGCTAGATCTTGTTCTTATAATTACTTCGTAAATCCCGTTTTATTTTACTATTTTATTTTTTATCTAGTTTTTCCTCAATCTCTTGATGCTTTAATTATACTCTTCAAATTAATTCACACCTTTTCACTGCAATCTGTAAAATCACTCATTATTATTTAATTATAGTTATCTCTTTCTTTTATTTTAATTTCTTTTAAAATAGAGATGCCAATGTCTCTTTTCCACAATTATTTCATAATTTTTTAAGAATCTTATTTTTGGAATTTATATTTTTCAAAAGAAAAAATAAATTGTGTGTTGTTTGAAACCGAAAGAGTGTGGTGAGTGTTGTATTTGAATTTCTTTTTGGGTTGCTTAGGTTTTAAGCGTTGCCTTTTGCGACTACCTGTCACTCTCGCCGCTTTCTCTATTGTCCTTTCCATGTTCTTGTTTTCTATTTACTTTTATTATCTATTTTCTCTTTATCGTGTTAAATTACACCTTTTTTCTGTTACTTTAATTCATAGCTTATAAAGTACTCTTAAAGTTGAGTCTCCAATCATTTTTCCTCAAACACTTAATGCTGTTTGAATATTTTACAAGACATCATTATTTATTCTTTGTGAATCCTAATGTGTCATACTGCTTTGTATTCCCAATTGTTTTGAAATAGGAAATAAGTCTCAATTAAATAACAAAATTTAAAGGGGGCTAACATATGTTTCTTCATTCATGATTCTAGGTTTGGCTAATCTTTTTATAGGATGATAATCCTAATTAACATAATTCAGAATTTGGCAAAAGAAAATATGCTGCTGCCCTCAACAAAGTGGACTCCACCAGATTGCCACTTGCTTGGTTTTTCAATTCTGTATCGATCAAGAACACAATGTATCATTGCAATTTTCTAATACAGAATAGCTACAGCTACTGAAGCTGCTAGATGAATATTATTAAAAGCACCAAATGAAAAAGTTTTGAATTTTTCTTGTTTCAGACAAAGGGGACTAACTACTCTGCAATCTGCACTAGAGAATCTCAGTAGACTTCAACATGCCATTGTTTGTTCTTCTTAAGTTGAGAAAGCTTCTCTTCCCAACTTTCTCCTCTTTGCTCAGCAACCCTCTTCAGTGTGTCTTGGATCCCAGGCATCATCCCTTTTAGACCACAGAAATAGATGTGGGCCCCGTTATCCAGGAGTTTGAAGATTTCATCACTATACTCCTCAATCTTATCCTGAACATACATTTTCCCCCCACTCTTGTTCTTTTGTTCTCTGCTAAGGGCTCGGTCATAGCGGAAATTATTTGGATAATCCTTGAGGTATTTACTGAATTCATCATCATAGAGAAGACTGTCAGAGTTGGCAACGCCAAGGAAAAGCCATGCTAGTCCACCGAACTTGTATGTGGGGACAGATTCCATGAACATTCGACGTAGATAGCCTCTGTATGGAGCAACACCAGTGCCAGTGGCAATCATTATATGGGTAGCATTAGGGTCTTCCTCAGGCAAAAGCATTATCTTCCCTGAAGGGCCTGCAAAAAAATCGTAGATGACTCAATTCCTACCCAGAGAGAGGAAAGTTCACCAACATTCACAATGACAGTTGACACCCAAGACCAGTTAACCCATTGCAAGTTGACAAGGAAATCACCAAAATAGTTTGCCAATAGACCTCTGGTAGGTTTTGTTATGCATCCTTCTATATCACTACCACAAAATTATACAATGAAAAAATATACAATGATTTCAATTATGAGAAATTTAGCAGTGTACACAATAATTACTAGGAATGAATAACACATCACCTTGGTTCCTAAGAACAACAAATGTGAATTAATCATTTTTATGGGCTAACAAGTCTAGTGTTGAGAACTTAATATGATGCTATTTGTGATTTTTATGGAACAGGAGATATTTTACATCCACAGGGACCGTTGTGCTACCCACCAAATTTCAAAGACAAAAATTTGGGGAGTTATTCTAAACTTATGACATCAAATATTTGCTTAGGTGACAATATAGAATTTCTCAAACCTTACAAGCATTACTTAGGCTGTATCACTAGGTGATGTGGGACATACCCCTCACAATTGAAGGCGGAAATGAAGCCAATCGAAAGAGGCTGGGGAAAGTCTACAATTAAGACAGCTTTCCAACAAACCTCTCATGCCTTCGGCTATTTGACTGAAGCATGGCCAATGCAAATGTCCCAACCCAAAGATGGATCTAAGCTTGAATTTGAGCTTAGAGTCTAACTCAACCCCACAAAAGCAACATATATTGTTAGGACTGCACAAGCCTTATAACATAATCATTATCTGGGCAATGTGAAACTAAACACACCCCTCCCACCCAGCACAATGAAGTTGCTGGTGGCTGCAATGAAGGCAGTCCAAAGAGACTGTGACTTACATGTGCTAGGATGGCCACAATTAAGGTGGCTTTCCAACATGGACAAATCAAAATAAAAGATAAAAGGAAGAATGAATGGCCATTATATTTAATGGAAAGTGGAAACTACACATTGAAAAAATCAAATAGGGGTAGAACAATAACAGCCAAAACTTTCTAACTCATACTCATAATGAATATGGAAATGCAGTCATACACTAACCGATAAATTATTGTACAATATACTTTCTCCTTATTTGGTTTATCGCATTTCTTTACAATGCTCCGTACGGTAAGAGTTTGATGTTAACCAATAATACAAATCTTAAAACTTAAGAGCTGCTAAATTGTGAAAAACCAATTCACTAGTATACCGCATGAAATGAAAACCTTACAAAGTTCATAGAATTTAAGCACATCAGATCACCTTGTCTGTCCAATTTCAAATCATTGTTCATGAAAATGAGAAAATTTTCTGAATCACGACATCTATCATTTAACCAAGTTGCTACCTTCACATACAGATTCCGCCACTCACAGCATAAATTCCAATTGATTAATCAGAAAACAAATAGCAGTCAACAAGCTATATTCCAACATTATATTTAGGAAATATAGATTAGCAAACACACTCTGTAAGGTGCGTAGAACACGCATATAGTAACAGACAAAGCAAGAAACAACTGAGCAAGACAGCATAAATATATAAGAAGAGATTACAACTTGAGCATGCTGCACGAAGGCATCATTTTGTTGGAATACAAATTTTGGGAAGTTGAAGAAGAAATTAGATATCATGTCAAACCTTTGCTGGAGTAAAAAGAGTTAGCCCTTACTTACCTGTGATCTTAATTTTGTCTCCAGGCTTTGAGTCACACAGAAAATTGCTACAAACGCCTTTCTTGGACGGATCTTCCTTTCCTGTCTCAGGATCATAATAAACAGCACGACGCACACACAAGCTGGCTGTTTTACCATCAAAAGAATCTCCATACCTCGTGGAAGCAATTGAATATAGTCGAACATTATGGGGAGTCCCGGGTTTCTTTGGATTTTCGCCCTGCCACCCATGAAAGTGGTATTTACAAGTTGTAAAATTATTTGAGTTTTAACTGCATTAATACTTACATCTGACCCGACCAAAAAAAAGAAAAAGAATGCTTTATACATGAATTAACAAGCACAAAATGCACCATTAGTTTTGAGATGGAAGGTGGCGAGGGGAGACATAATCAGCTTAAATTCCGATGATGACTATTAATCATAAAGTTCTATAATAGGAAAAGGACACATAACTAAACATTGTAAATATTTAAAACCCATTCCTTTGATCAAGATTAATTTATTCAAAAACTCCGAAGGCAAAGATCAATCATCATGGATTAGCAGCAGTTATCAGAAAGAATGAGGGGGAAACATAGAATAACAATCAGTAATGAGTCACTTACAGGAGGAATAACACCATAACTCTGTCCTTCCCAGTAGGGAACATTTCCACCATGATCAATCACAACATGACAAGTTTCCCCAGGAGCTTTCGGTCCCACAAGACTCTCAACAGAAACAATTGTTGCTGTATAGGGTTCTTTAGGCTTGTACAAGTTCAATGGAGGTTCTTCACCATCTTCCAGTTCTAAAGGTGAGACAGAAACTTTGGGTACACTTGCTTGTTGCACTGACATGCATACCACATTCCGACTCCTTAAACAAGAGCTGTTAGCCTTCAAGTCCAAAGCTAATGCTGGTGCCCATGACTTATCCCAAAAGTTTAAGTTAGGGGCCTGCAACGTCAAGTGTAGTTTTCTTTAAAAATAAACAGAATCTCTCATGCTAACAACTGCAGTATTATGTTCTTAGTTCTTAGAAAATCAATTAATATATAATTACACAAGTGTCTACGGAAACAAGACCGTACAAACCCAATATAAATGCGTTAAGTAGACTCTCTAACTAAAACACCACTGTTCTTGGAAAACCAAAATGCATCAATGCTAAAGCTCTACATTTCTAATATAGAATTAAAAATACCCCAGTTGCAACATGCAAGTAGAAGATCATATATAAAACCAAGTAACCAACTACAACCAACAGCCTTTTTTGTACCAAAAGATAAAACTTTCATCTCTGCCCGATGTTTGTTCCAGTCCATTACAGTTTTGCATGTAAGAACTGAAGCAAATAAATCTATAGTAAAACATATCTCTTTGGCCCCTTTCTAAACTCACTCAGAAATAAACATGTTCATCCACTAATCTCTGTAATTGAAATTGATCCCTCGAGGTATTCCAACAGCCATACCAAATCAACATACTCATAAAAAGCTAGAATAACTACTTATTCTTCGGACAGTTGGATGGATTATTCAACATGCAAAACCAGCAGAAGCATCAAATAACTTCCAAAGACAAAAGGCAGAAAAAACGAAACAAGAATACTACCAAACCTTGAAAGCAGATCTTCTGAGAGACAAATCACTGCTAACGGGAACAGCTACAGCCACCTGCTAAACCCCATAAAAATCTTAGTACTGGGTAATTAAATTTCATTCACCAACTGATGAAATAAACTCTCATTTAAAATTCCATTCGCGTTAAATTTCTCAGCTTTGACTTTTTACAAACACATCTCCGCACACCAAAAAAACCCAAACGGAAAATAGAGCAAAAAGAGAGTAAAAATGAAAAAGTTTGAATTTTGATTCCGATCGCAGTGACCCATTTATTCTGGGAAGCCAAAAAGTGAGTGAAAGGAAAATACCTGAGACAAAGTCAAATGAAACATCTTGAGATCGAGAACAAAGAAGCTGTAGTGGCTATCCGAGTAGAAGATGTGATTGGAAAAAGGGTAGGTTTGAAAAACAAGTTCTAAAAGGGTGTAATATAAGGGAGGTAGGTAGCACACCAATGACTGTTCAAACTGGTCTTGATTTGGTTTTTATGATCCTTTGGTGAAAGGGAAAGGTCGGGTTTGTTTTCTTTGGCTCCTGGACTTCACACCATCTCTCCCACCTTCTCCTCCTGTAATAGGCTGCTATGGTCATATCTATTTAGTAATACTTTAACTTAATTAAATAATATTAATACAATTATTAATTACTCATTCAGTTAGCTTTATTGATTATTATTGAAAAATATTACCATCATAGTATATTGTCATCAATATTAATGATTTCTCAAAATATTTTTGTCATTATTTATTAATAAAATTAAAATATACTTATAATATTTCATAAAATCCAAAAATAAAAATATTATGAAAATGAGCATCTATATCTTCTAATATATGAATAAAGATAGAGAGAATTAGTGATGTTTTTTATTATTAAACTAAGTTATTATAATTTTTCTATTTTAATATGATTTTATAATTTTTGAAATTGAATTAATAGTTATTACAATGTTATTTTTATATTCTATAAAAAATATATCTTCAAATTAAATAAAGTAATTGTAAGTGAGAATTTTTTTTCAAATATTTAACTGTTTGTTTTTATATACTCAAAAAAAATTATATCACCTAAAAGTGAAACCTACTAAAATGTTTAGCATGATGAAAGTGAATTTGAATTATAAAATAGGTAATGTCTTAAATAGAGTCACAAGAAACAAAGTCCTGGTCTCAGAAACTCTCCCTGCAGCTTTCTGATAGGACAAAACAACTTTAGCATAAAGTAATTGCTGTTTTGCAATCCCTCTCTCTCACACACAAACCAAGCCATTTCATTGTGGATTTATTTGCTTTGATATGCGTAAATAAAGATCAGTGCATTACCTTGAAAAACACACTCATTTCTCTGTGGTTTTGCTTTCTGAAATTTTCATTTCCACAGCCATGCATTGGAGAAAGCAAATTGAAAATAGAACATTTCAAGGCGTTTGAAATGACTTATCAAATTAAAATAAACATAAATTTATCTACCAAACTCCTCATTTGTGGAACTACAAACAGAGCTTAAACAGCAGAACAAATTAGATAGCGAAAAGAAGGTACAAGAACAAATAAAAAGACAATAACTACAAAATGTAAAACAAAGTCTGCAAGACATTATTTTGTAAAGGGTTTATTCCCCTGAAAGCAAAAACGTGACTTGGATGAAACAGCATTAAAGTTATCTAAACATATAGTATCAGTGTAGAATAATAATGTTGCAGCAGAGAAAGGAAACAAGGTTAAAGAATAGTTAACGGAGACACACCCAGCAGTGGTGTGGTGTGGCTCCCAAGAGGGTGTCAAGGCCAGCATAATTGCAGGACTTACTTAGATAACACCTTGAACTGTCACAAAGCTTCTAAAGAAGGAGTACAAGAAGTAGTAGAGATGGAGATGGTGGCGGCTTAGTTAAAATTGAGATTAAGATTTGGATTAACAACAGTTTATAATATTTTAATAGATATCATATATTTTAATAATGTGAATTTTTTTATGAACGAGCATAGCTTATCAATTTATGAAATGGTTATAGATATCATGTATTTTTCATTCATTATTTCTATGTAAAATATTCTAGAAACCTATAAAACTTTGAAAATAATTGTAAATTAATTTTCACCATATTGGTTTGTTCTCTTTGTATCTTCTCAAGGAATCTCTCTAGTACTTACTCATTCTTAAGAAATATTTTATTATATTCAATATTCTTTTAAGGTCTCATCATAAAGAGATATTTTTTAGTATTCTTGTTAATATTGATTGTTATATATATCACTATTATGATTTTTAATTGTTGTAGGTTGTTTTTATTAATTTTAAATAAATTTTAGTACATTCAATATATTATTTGGACATTCATTTACAAATTGGGAGTTTACTTAAAGAATATAATAAGTCAATTACTCGCTGATAAAAAAAAACGAAATCAATTGCTCAGTTTCATGTAAACTATGATTTTATAACTATTTATATTTGTTAAAAAATTAGAAACCATTCATTAAAATTTGTTTCAAATTTAAATGTATCATTTGAAAATATTTTTTTTCTTATATAATATAGGGATTGAATCAATGTTAAAGAATTTTTAGCATTTAACACATAAGCCAGACGTCCTTAATTGCATGTAAAAAAATCCAAATATAGGATACGAAATAAAATATGGTTAGTTTTATATACAATATGACCTTCAACAAATATTTAGAAATAAAAAACTAAAATTGTTCAATACACAAATAAATAAAAAGTACATAAAATCAGTAATATTAAGTTAATCTTTTCTATAAGTACATAAAATCAGTAATATTTAGTTAATCTTTTTTATAAACACTAATATTATTATAATAATTAAATTGCCCATTAACCCGTACATATATTACAATTCAATTCCTATTATTATATTTAAGCAATGACAATGTTGTCGTATTCTTTATACCAATACATTAAATATAATTTTCTAGTAAGTAATAGAGTAAATTATAATAACACGTACACATACACATACAATTATAATTTTTTTACAAATAAAATTATCTATCTTGCCAGGAAATGTAAAATTTCTAAATCCTAAAAATGCGTGTAAAAATAAAAGAATTAGAATGTAACTTTTTTCATAGCAAATCGTGAATAATTTTAAAAGAACTGCACGATCTGCCAATATTTGGACCAGAAAGGAGAAATAAAATTAAAAAATAAATAAACGAGGTCAAACATTAGAAAAAAAGAAGAAATGAGACTAAATATATAATTATTTAAGAAAATAAAAATACATAAAATTTAACAATTGTATAATTGATTAATTTCTAAGAAAAATAAAATGAAAACAAACATTTGAAACAATTCAATTCATTTCAACAATTTCAAACATTTCAACAATTTGACACCACATCTGGTTCAAATAAAAAACATGAAGTGTAAGTGTGAGAAAAAAGTTAAAAAAGTATATAATCAAACATTTATGTAGTTCAGATATAAAAATAAACTGCAAATCAATTTCTAATTGAAGTTTCTATTAAAACAAATTATATTATAAGTTTGTTAGATCACGAATAAAGCATGAACTATAATTTAAGCTGAAATTAACTCCTTACATACTGTGTCCTAAATAAAAAGGTTGGTCCTTTGGAAAAGGATCAAGACAAAATGAAACTTCTAGACACCAGAACCAAACCTCATACCTCTGCGTTAAAAACGTAACAAAATGAAACACCAGAACCAAACCTCATACCTATGCGTTGAATATTGCATTATAAGGCACTCTCTTTAAACATAAAAATGTAACAAAATGAAATACAAATCCAAATCATTAGAACAAATATTTTCTAAGTTTAAAAAGTCAAAATTTAAATAAAAAATTATTAAACATGTATAAAACGCTTGCATTAAAAAAAAGTTACAAAAATTCTCGTAATACAGTAAAAATTACCAGTAAGACCTCATAGAATAATCTTTGAATTGGATATTACCTTAGAGAAACAATTATTGGAGATGACCTTAAACAAACAATTATGACAAACAAAACGTTGAAAATATTACTTCACTAAGAGCAGCAAAGGGTAGCCGTGAACTACTTTTCTTTTTTTTTCAAAAGCAATGAAAATTTTCTGGATGATATTAAATTATATCAGACACACAATCAAATTAAAGACAGCTTCCACATTATCAGATTTCCATCCAATAACAAATATTTCCTCCAGCAAAATTGAAAGGTAGTTTAATTAGGTATAAAGAGGCACCAAAAAATTAAAAACACTAAAAAACTACTCAGTACTTAACAGGAGCAAGAATATCAAGTTGAGAACCGAGTTTCTCATCAGCAACCTTCTCGGCTTTCACCCTCAATTTGTTGAGCTGCTTCTTTCTCTCGTAAACCAACGCTGCCTTATCCTTTCTCTTCTTCTCCAACTCCTGTGAGCAATAAGAAAACAATTACTCACCTCACCAAACACGTAATTTGAAATGGCATAACATTCACAGTACAGAAGCACATAATTTCCATAAATCTACTTCTCATTCCCTTCAAGATTGAACAAGTAAAGAACAACCTTTCTTTTAAATGGGCACAACATGTTAAAAAATAGCAACTGTCCATATACCAAAACTCCACATTGACACAATCATAATAATAATAAAATAGTAATAATGGATCAAAAGCACACACAGATGCCTTTACCAATGGGCACATCCATACTAGATAACTAGTGTGGATGGCTACCTACATTCCAAAATCAATCTTTTGCCCAATCACGAGACTAATTATAACATTTAAGTAGCAAACAAATATATATTCTTCACAATGGGCAAAGAGAACATATTGGAAGTATGCCAATCACATTTAGAAAATATAAAATCGAAATTAGAGCATCATAAGCTCACAAAGCAAAAACTTACCCTGATGGTATCGTAGTAGCTCCATCCAACTTCAGATGATAACCTTCCAAGCACACAATACTTGTGTCCTTTCTGGAGCCTCAAAACCCTGATTCCAATTTCCATCAATTAGCTCAATGTCCACAAGATAAACAACTTCATTAATTCAATGTAATATATCTCAACAGACAAGCCCTAACACTTACATCCAATTACAAATCAGAAAAAGTGCTAATTTATTAACATCTATAAGAAAAGCCTCTAGAATCATACAGAGAACCATTTACGACCCCATGCTAGCACATGAACAATTAACCTATAATACATTATTAAAAAAACACATAAAAAAGTTCAGGAGGAAAAAACACATACTTGAGAGCATCTGGAACAACCATTCTCTTGGTCTTGTCATACGGAGGAGGAATTCCCTCGTAAACCTTCAAACGATCAAGAGCAGCTTCCCCACGCTTGGTCTTGTGCGGTATCATTCTACAAAACAAAAGACAAATTTTAAAAACCTCACCCAACGAATTAAAACAGAGACACTAGACATTCACCTTAAAAGCCCCGAACATAAACAAGAGTTAGCGTAAAAACCAAAGAATTAAAGAAAAAAAGAAGGAACATTTGAAGAGAGAAAAGTGCAGACCCACGAACGGTACGCCAGAAGATCTTAGCGGGGGCGCGGAAGTGGATTGGGCCATGAGAAGGTTTGGTGTTCATGCGTTTGCGGAGGAATCTCATGTACTTCATCTTCTGCCTCACGAGGCCGCCGGAGATGCAGATCTCTTCGCAGCGCACCACCACCACTTTCTGCCCGTTGAGCAGCTCCTTCGCCACGATGGACGCGAGCCGACCCAGCATGTGGTGCCGCGCGTCGACCACCACCCTCTTCGCGCAGATTCCCGAACCTGACACCATTTTCACTTCACCGCACTACGCAAACAACGGCACAAACCTTTTCTCTCACGGTGCTGGGTGGTTAAGGAGGAGAACATTAGGGTTTTTGAAGTTGCTTCTGGGCTTCGTTTTTGGGCCAAGCCCAACTCACACAGCATACCTTTATATTTACCTATTTATCATTTAGGTTTTCTAATCCCATTCAACATAAAACTTTCAAATTTTCATATTTAGTGTTTAGTAATGTGAGAAATTTTGTTCAACCACACCTAAATATTTATGTAATTAACATGCACTTATTCCCTTCATATTCAATAATGCAATATACGCAAAAATTAATTATGTTTAATAATAATCGAGAAAGTACTTAATACCATTTAATATTATTTATTATATATAAAATAAATTTAGACTTTTGTGAGTGATAAATGCTTTGGTTAACTTGAGTTTTGAACATAAAAACCTATAATGTTGTATTGTGACAGTACATGAATTGTTCGTAATCTTGTCCAATACAAAAGACGTAGAAATGGATAGAATAAAACCATCAAATAAAAGCTAGTTGTAATAATTTCGTTTCCGTTTCTAAGGCCAAAATGTCCATTAGTTTATATTCTTAATAAAGGAGCTGCAATAGAAATATTTAATAAATATATACTAAAGTTGAGAATATGTGCATGTTAAAATAAATTAAATATTCTATTAGAAATTTGTAAATATAACATATTTGTAAAAAAAATCTTTATTATTTTATTTGTTCAATATTTTTCTGTCTGTAATATTTTTAGATTACACAATTTTGAAAAAAGAAAAATAAATGTTTACGTAGTGTTGTGAATTGTCATATTTAAAATATGTTTCATATTGCGAATTCTAGAAACATGTTTTGAATTTCATAATTCAGAAAGCATGTTATATATTCGAAAAAACTTGTTATGAAAAATTTTGGTTCGAAAGATTTATAGAAAAGGGAATATTGAAGTCACCATTGACAATGACTATAAAGGGTAGAATGATAATTTTAAAAATATTAGAGTACATGTAATATTTATCGGTGCAAAAAGCAAAATCTCTCACTCAAACTACCATGTCGCCCCATTTAAACTTTTGGACTCAGTTCACCAAGGCCTTTGTCAAGGGACGAATTCTCCCTCCACGCATGATCTCATCCGGTACTTCCATAAAATTTTAAATTCCAAAATTACTCTTATGAAAATAACGAAAAAACGAAAAAGGGTATGCATCTTCTTTGATATAAAATCATCCCACAGTCAGCACAATGCAGCATAGTAATCATTTTCTTTGAAATTCATCGGTGGGGTTTTTGAAGATTGAGTGTGTGATTAAATGGTTTTTTTACTGGTGGAGAGTGTTGAACACCAATGAAGAATAACGGCAAAATAAGATTTTTTATTTTTATCGATTTTGAATATTCCATGAAGTCATCCAATATATAATTTTTTTAAAAATATAAACTAAACAATTCAACGTTATACATTTTATAAATCGGAAGAAAAATTAGAAGCTAAAATAAAAAGTTTACGTACCGGATGATCAATGGATGAACTTAATCTAATTTGCAACTAATCTAATTTGCAATTTAGTAAACTGGATAGAGTGTGTAGGTGAAGGTTTAAGGTTGGAAAAGGTATATCTATCTATAAAATAAAATATGAAAGACAGTTTGGAAAATTTTTAAATATATGGAAGTGTCCCAAGAAACTATGAAGGTCGAGGAAGAAGCAGTCATGTTAAGGGAGTGTCTTTTTATGTGCTAAAAAAACTCACTCTGCACCCTATTCTTACATTCTAAAGATACCCTTTTTTTTTTAAGTAAAACGATTATGGTAGGTGAGGTTTTTGGAGTGTAGAAAGTTAAAGCCAAATTGAAGAATTTGACATGAGACTTTGGTATTTGCTCATTGTAATAAGGTTGCAAGTCTGGTTCTCTTTTCCTATAATTTTTAGGTTTTGCTAACTTCTCAAATGTATAGTATTGAAAAATTATTAGACAGTCACAAATACTTACATTTATGATTTTGATACATCTATATATAACATGTGTTCTGAATTTTAACTTTAGAAATATGATTAACATATAAATTTGTATTATAGAAAAAATAGTTAAAAGATCATGGTATACATTCCCGTTTTATTTTAACGAGGTCTTTTGGGCTGCATAGTCCTCTCGAATTTCATTTAGGCCTTGGGCTGTAGCCCATTTCTCTTCTGACGTATTTGAACTTGTACCTTGGGGCACTCACGTATTTTATTTTGAGCTTGGAATTTTTATCTATTTTTCATAAGAAAAATAGGTTCAATTATAAAAACCAGTGAAAAATCTACTCTCTGCCTCTATATATTTTAAGGAAAATAATAATATTAGTAATGGTAGTTAAATAGAAAAACAATTAACAGTTATATATACTACATGTATAACTACTTTTATTACTTAGATAGGTTGTTTATGCTCTTCTTATTTGTTTCATTTAAAGTATAATTAAAGGTAATATATATAATTAAGGATAAATATGAATATGAAATACGTAATGAAAAAACCCCTTTTATATATTATTATGTATAGCTAATTTATATTTATCTTTTAATAAATTTAATCAAAGATAAAATAAAATATGAAATATATATGCCAGAATGAAAATTTCCACCGCACAATGTTATACATAAATAGTTTATATATTTGTTTATGATTTTAAATTGTAAGTAGAAATAAAATAAAAAAATGAAATGTATATCTTAAATTAAGGAATCTTATGTATGATTTATAACTAAAATAAAATTTAAATAAATTTAATGTTTGAATCTTATTGGAAAATTTTAAAAAAATGATGTCACATTTATCTTCAAGACATTGTTTTTCTGGAGTTTATTTCTTCTATATTGTTCAACTTTTTTATTTTTGTTCAATGTAGAACTTGAGAACTTAGTCAAACTCATACAAAGAATTAACGCAACGTTCAATCTATAACCTAAAAATAAAACAAAAATTCTTACACCAAAATTTAAGATTTTTTTTTTTATATATATACTTTCTCATTTGTACTCAATATAAAACTTAGACTCTTGAATATTACAACTATTTTTAGTATTTATTTCAATTATATTATTAATAATATATATATATATATATATATATGAATTTTTTTTCTTAGTAATGTCATTTTGGTTATAGGTATTATGTTATATATATATATATATATATATATATATATATATATATATATATATATATATATATATATATATATATATATATATATATTTTTTTTTTTTTTTTTTTT
>Ga0099825_1006502_pt1 | contig 14573 bp, 7 predicted proteins | sample SiratroredBW_FD_76838 | JGI IMG/M metagenome (GOLD analysis project Ga0099825, IMG submission 76838) | Root nodule microbial communities of legume samples collected from California, USA - Siratro red BW | ecosystem: Host-associated > Plants > Roots > Nodule | place: USA: California | collected... | reverse complement strand
TATTTTTTTTTTTTTTTTTTTTTTTTATATATATATATATATATATATATATATATATATATATATATATATATATATATATATATGTATGTATGTATAACTTTGAGAGCTCTTTTTTGTTCTTTTTCCCTGTTTTTTTATTTATTTTGTGTATATTAATTTATATACATGGTTGGTTCTTCAACCCTACAAGTTCACTTGAAGATTTCTCAAGGAAGTTTTGAACTTTAACGAGAATAAAAAACGTTTATTTTGAGTGAGCCTGTCAAATGGTTACTTTTTTCAAACCAAATCATTTTCTGGCTGACATTTAGAGACAAATTATTGAAATGTATTTAAAATTTAATTTTTCAACTAACATTATTCTTTCAAGAATAAAACCTTGATCACATTTTACATGAGGAATAAAACTCTGATAACAATTTACATAAATATTTGTTAATCATACTACTGCATGTTGATAAATGATTAGTTTATTTTCCTAATTTATATTTAATGTTTTTTTTTTATTTGCTTTTGTCTTCCTTCTCCAAAGCATTACACGCTCAACAAGGTTTAATAATATTTTCCTGTCATGATGAGTTCATGTGATATCATCATATAGAAATTAAATAATTAAATTTCATTGGCATATAGTGGGAGTACACTGGAAGAATAATTTAGCTGTGAACACAAGATCTGAAGAAACAACCAACCAAAACCATAGAAAAATATTAAAATAATTTAAGTTTATTGAAATATATTTTATTATTATTTTATGAGTTATGTAGAAATCTTTACTCAATCAACAAATTAACCATTTTTTACATGACTTCTAAATTTAATTCAGGCCTATATTCAGTTAAACGATTAGCATCAGATTTTAAATTCAACTTGCTGTCAATATCGTACACTAAAAACAAAAACATAACAATTTAAAATTAATATCATAAAATTCAACAACTGTATGACTTTTGTTCATCATAATTTTGTTATTATGAAAAATGGATTAGATCCTTTACAGATGGAATAAACTAAAATGAATAAAAGCACAAAAATAATATACACGAATAAATATAAATATAAGATTAAGCGAGTATTTTCTTAAATATTAGTCTTTATATATTTTTAGATAAAAACTGAGTTATTTTTAATAAATAAAAATTATGATAATAAATAAAAATTATATTGATAGATAAAAATTGTTAATTATTATATTATAAAATATATTAAATGACATTATGGGTTGAATTATTTTTAATAAATAAAAATTATGGTCATAAATAAAAATTATAATGATTGATAATAGAATGTTAATCATTATAAATATACCATTAATAATTATAAAATATATTTAATGAAATATATTTAGAATGAACTGGTAAAAATAAAGCTGGTAAAAATATTATGGAGGCATGTAAAAATCCTTTATTTAAGCACATCATAAACTCTTGATTTGTTGTGTACATGAAGAAGATGGTACCCTAATTTTGGAGTAGTTGATGGGGTATATCAGTAATTGAGTGTGTGTATGTGAGTGATCAAGTGGTGTGGTCCTGTTATTTATGACTTGTGACAAGCTGTTTGGGTTAAAATCTCAGGCCCCGCACCCAACTAAGCCTTTCATTTCTTGTTCCCATCTCCCATTCCTCCCTTTAAAAACACTCTCAATTCCCTCTTTTGTTATACATCACTAGGCTTCACCCACCTAAGTTGCAGATTCCACTCCAAAAATTCACCACCTCTTTCTTTGACCTTTCTGCTTCTTCAATAACTTTTCTTCCTTTTCTTCTGAGGCTCACAAAAGGTGCTATACTATACCAAGTGACATGATCATCAGAACTGAAGGTGCATGTTGAGCAAGATGGAGAAGCAGGGCACGTGCAACACTAACTCATGAACACAACACACGGGGTGTGAACTCAGAGAATTGTCACATTCTTTTCTGTTAGAGAGACCCTTTATTTGCTGCAGTGAGTTAGTCCTTCATGTGCCCCTCTTCCCCATCATGACAACAGCACCTAATATTGCATTTGGAAGTGTTGAAGGATGGAATTTTGATTGGCTTTTCTTCACAATCCAGCTTCAAAATCAAATTGTATATATACCCTTCATATAGAAGGTGAGTAGCACTGTATATCATCATCATCTTCATTCATTTTAGCCCCTTTGTTTTTCAACATTAGCATGCCTCAGTACTCAACATGTTGAGATTGACAATAGGTGCATATATAGCAATATATACTTAAAACATTTAGAAAAATACTTAAATTTTTCTTATTTGGTAGGAAGACGTGATTATTAAATTTAAAACTGAATCAAACAAGCATTTATTCAGTTGAATAGACGTTCAAACTTTGATGATATTGAGTGGCTTGAAATATGTATCGATGTAGGTTTTACAAATATTATGGTGTATAGAGTGAACTATTTTAATTGTTGTGTCTTAATCAAAGAGCATGACATCTTAAGCATGTATATTAATCAAAATGATGAAGGGGTTAGTGTGAGTCACAGTCTAATTCGTAGGTTTTCTCTCTTTCTTCCCCCCAACCACCCATCGCAAAAAAGATTTTCTCTGATGTGGAAAACCCAATGTTGCATAAAGATCACCATGCAAGACTATCATGATCAGAAACACTTACTTTGGCTTCAGTTTCGTCTTGTGTCAACCGAGGTCATTCTCAATGAAGCACTAGTTATGTTAATGACCTTGCCACACCCTCAATTTCTTATGCTTTTATTGTTAAAATTGACCAAAGTGGTATATGACTCAGTGCCAGGTTTATCCTCCTCAAAAGAAAAAGTTCATCTGTTGTGCGCACTTGGGAACTATATTGACATAGTGGCATGCTTTTTCATGGCATAACCATTGATTACACAACTCTCCTGTCACAAGTTGCCATATAATTTTACACCGTAAGTTTATGTTCATATGACTTCTTTTCATCGTTTTGCATGCCATCATTGTGATGTCAATTGAAAGGAAGCCTTTGAACAAGACAAAATGAGGGAAAGGAGTTTTGAACTTTTGTGATATACCTGTACGAACTGAAGGGGTAAAAAAGTGCAGGTATTCCATTCTCCACTAGTTGCTGTGTTAATTTCCGCAATATGACAAATATGCATGGCTAGTTTGTAGTAGCTAGGTTTATCAAGCCTCAGTTTCTTCTTGCTTATTTGTGTTGGTGTGGTGCTTAATTGTTTTTCTTTTTTTGGGGTATCATCTATGGTTAAAATTAACTTTCAAACTTGAAATAAATTGTGGTTGATATTGTTGCTAATGGAGAAATCTAAATTGTACTCATCGGCTGCATTTTTTTCTTGTAAATTTTCAGAATTTTGGCAGTCTCAGTGGTGGATATAAACAATTGTCATAAATTCAGTCACGGAATTAGGTGATCTTCACTGTTGTATCATAATAGTTGTTGATTATTGTCCTAGAGTCTTGAGACAATTATAAAAACTCCATCATGAGAGAACACACAATAAAAGCCAGATACTTACCAAAATTACATAAAATATAACTTCTTTGATACACATATAAGAAGTAATATTAATCCTGGTTAACTGAGACTCATATCTTTCTAGAAATCTACAAGCATTAAAAGGTGAGCTACCTCACACAAATAGGCTTCCTTCATACATAAGAGCTACTAGTACTTGAGTTCCTGATCATTTATTTGAATTCCTTCTCTCATGAAGGACAATTTTATACATCACTTTGAATGCTAGCATGAGAATTGTCCCAACTTCATCAGTTTGCTTATCAGTATACATGTAAAACTGTGTAGGTGAGTTACTTGAGCATATTTACCAAAGTAATTATTTTGTGACAATATAATTAATGGTGATGTTAAGAAAAAGGAAAAGAGAATTGAAGTGAAAACAACAATGAGTCCAAGAGAGACAGCACATGTAAATGCCATAGTGAGGAGTCCCCATATGATGCTTTGGCCTTACCCTTTCCGTACACCTACTTAAAGGATCTCTCTTTAATTAACCACACAAAAAAGGCTTTTGAAAACTTTGGAAATATGTGGTGTGATACCCTATTGTTTCAATGGGACTGTCCGTTTTGTTTGCATATATAGCATCTAAAGAAACATGGGGTCGTGGATACAGCTGAGATAGGATAAGACTTGAGAGTATTTGCCATCTTAATTGAGATGCCAATTTATGACACCAATTCATCATTAACTCATCACTCACATTTTGGAACAAAATAGGACCATTCCGTTTCCATTACAAACCAAAAAATCACTGTGAGCCTGGGAAAGTATCAATCAAAATCCTCTTTTTTAACTGTGACAGTGATGAAGAAAATTGACTCCTTTTGCTATCAGTACCTCGCCCTAGACACCAATTGTCTATGGCAAGACTCTTCATATTTTAAGATACGTGGGCCGTTCTGATAAAGTGGTTTAGTATTTTCACCGACACACTCTAATTTGAAATGATCATTTTCTTTTCTACATCTTATGATTTTCTTGGCTTTCTGTGTTTTAGACATGGCAAAACACTTGTCAAGTTTGAAAATGGAGGTGATTAAATTAAGTCCAATTAACCTTATTAAATGCATTTCGTTTAATTATTTATTCAACTTGAAGCTTGCTTCACCATGATATCTTTTTTATTACTTTTCAAGGTTTAATATGGCTTTTTTTTAAGGGTTTAAGTTTTAATTTGACCTAAAAATGTATTCAATGTTTATTCTATGATAGATTAGTTGTACAAATTTTACTTTTTAGTCTGTATATATATATATATGCTTAAAAATAATTTTTTTATTTTTATATAAAATTAGTTCCTTTTTTAATTCTTGTTATTATAATGAAATTAGGACACGTTTGGCATGTCAGAAAATTTTCATACCTAGAAATCATTATTCTCGGAGAGCGGTGAATTAGGTTGGTAAAATTTGCTACTGGATATTCACATAAAGTTTCTTGAAACCAAATAGAGATATGTTATTTTTATTAAAATTTTAATCAATTGCCATATTAAACTAATACAAGTAATATAGTATTTTTTGAAAAAATTTATTTTAACTAGGAAAAGTTAGAATTTTACCTTTCTCGTAAAAATATTTTTGTAGAAAACTTGGTTAAAAATCATTCATGCAAAAACCTGATTTCTTGAGAGTATTTTTTCTAAAAGTAATTTAAACATCCAGAAAACTAAATTTATCTTCTACAAAAAGTTACCTTAATATTATTAGTAGATGTTGACGTGGTTGAGTTATGTAGACTTTTCATTTTTTAACTTATACTTTCATTAATTATTTTTACGTTTTGGTTCCTATTGTGCAATATATTTTTATACCAACTCTTTAAAATCCATTTTGGTCTCAACAGTGGATGCTGTGACACTGATGCTAATTAATTGTAATATAAAATATAAAACTACTCATTTTAGTTTCTATATGAGAATTTTTTTAACTATTTTAGTCCCATCAATACCTCCCTTTTGTTTGTTGTCTTTTCTTTTTCTTCGTTAACACTTCTCTCCTCTTTTATTTTATGGACTTGTTTCTTTTATATTATCTTATTACATCACTATATTTTTCTTTGATCTAAATCGAATAGTCTTGAAGTTGCAAAAGAACATGTTTGTCGCACAAGACAAGGTACCTTGCTGTGTTTATTCCTTGTAGAGACGAGACTTGTTGCATCATTTTAATATACATAAAACACTGAAAAATTTTGTGAATTGCTTCAAATGCTGGGATATTTGTCCCATGTAACTCTCTTGATTAGAGGTTTTTTAACATTGCCACAAAATAAAAAATTTTATAATGAAAACGGTTAGATTATAGTGTAATATCCCAATATATATATATATATAATTAAGTAAAATTTAGATATTATGTTATTTCTCCAATATTATTTAACATATAGTGCGTATCTAAATATATACAAAAAGGGATAAAAAGGAATATAGTATAAGCTGTATATGTTTTTATAAATATTTGTTCATATAGATTATTCATTCTTATGTTAAAACACAATGATAATAAATTTAGAAATAAAATAGAAAAAAGTAAGAATAAACTATCATTTTAAATTGAAATATATATATATATATATAAAGACATCAAAAGTGCTTCAATCTTTATATAAAAAACTTATATTTATAAGCAAAATTTACAACACAAATATATATTTGTAAGAGTTCCTATCCATCAAATCTTCCTCAATGTTGATGGATATCCGTGATGCTTCCACCAAACATATATTGTGAAGGTATATTATACAATAATAAATTTGCATGATACATACAATACATAACATAAAAATACTTTGATTTCTTTTATAAAAAAAATAAATTAAATAAAATAAAGTATTTTAGAGATGTTCCAACTCTTGTATAAAGATATGAAGACATTTAAGTCTCTATCCTTACAAAAAAAAAGTCTTCCACCCAAAATACAAACTACATTACATATTTCCTTCGGTACTGAAGTTCCAAAAGTCTTGGTATCCAAAAACAAAGTTCTTCCAAAAGCCTTGGTATCCAAACACAGTTCCTTCACCTGACCAAACACTTGAGTCTTGCCATATCATCCAACCAATTCTTATGAAGCCTAAGAGTATATCAGTGTTGTAATAATTCAGCAAGTCCATAATAGCTTAACCCACACACAAGAAACTTGTTAGCTTGGAGGATATTAATAAGGTGAAGTATTGTTAACGACCAAAGCAGTTCTATCCGCATATGTAATTGTAAACTATCTGAATATGTTTTATTTCTTTCCTACACTAAACCTACCTCGCTCCAAGATGACATTGGTTTGTATCCCAAATGGACATCGCATTCTGACAATTGCTCTCTTTGCCTTCAAAAACTTGATGACTACAACTCTTTATCCCTACCCACATTGTGTTGAATTACCTATTAAAAGACAAACTCCACACATGTCTTTCCTTCAGCTTCCCGATTGAAAAAATTGTCTTGCCTTAAACTTGCAACAATTTTGTTGTTATGGTTAATCTGAAATGTCTATGATAATAGCCCAATCGAATATCATCCTTGTAACAAGTTTTGGATTCATAGGTAATATCAAGATAAGCCTCAATCTTCTTAGATACTACTTTTTGTAGAGTGTTATCTTGTCTACACTTTGTTAAACTTGATATGACCATATTTAGAACAAGCTTCAACTCTTATATTAAGCAGGTAGCATAAATAGAATTTTACTATCTCAATTTTTTATCCCACCTATTATGAATTACAATAAATGCTCACTTACTTTCAATCATAGAAATCAAAGTGATTCAAATCTTTTACTATTAAATTTGTTTCTACACGATTGTAGACTTGTTAATTATAAAAACTACTTTATCCCTTTAATATAACTTTTTAGACTTTGACACCAATTAGAATATGCAAAAGTTACTTTAGGTATCTTATTTGTAATAAGAATATGTGTTTTAGTTGAGCATAGTCAAAAATTTCCTCACCGTCCACTTTTCTATTTTTAAACAAAACAAAATTTCTTTGTTCGTATATGCATGTGATTACAACGACCCACATTATCTTTCAAATATTATTATCCTTGTTTTTCATGTCAGACAAGCAAAATTGAAACAGTGTTGCATATTATTGTCGTTCAAAATTGATAATAATCTCGTCCATTTATTACAAAGGATCCAAATTTTACATTTAAAAAATAAATGTTCAATTGATTCCTCTACCTCTATACAAAGGACACATAAACTGCAAGAATAATTATATTTCTGTATGTCCAAGATTATCTTGTGTTGGCACACTATTCATTACCATTCTCCAAACAAAGTGTAAAGTACTTGGAATTGCCTTTATTTTCCAAATTAAATTAAAGAAATCTTTGTTATCCCCGTTATCCCCGTACAAATTATCTGCATTGTTTTATAAGTTGATTTGATTGTATAATTTCCACAATTTCCACACCCATTTGTCTTCCTCTTGCCCACGTGGTTTGTTTCTTGATAGTTCCATTATAAATGTATCTACTTAAGATAATTATCATGGAAATCACTCTCGTCTCCATCTCATATTCCATTCCCGTGTATTATTAATCCACAAAGCCATAAAATGTGGCTAACTTATTACAAGAATTTCTGTATAGCCTAGAAAATTTTTCAAAATGTGGAATTTGTCTATTCTCACTTTCTTCCCAAAACCTAAATTTTTGGTTCCCTTACCTACTTGTCATGAGATACTTTATCAAATTATCCTTCATAATTCTCACATCCAATTAATTTCTTAGTATCATTCCACCAAATTCATTCATCATTCTAATCCCCATATTTTAATTCTAATATTTTTTTTATAATCTATTATCTTCAATTAGATGTATATCACAACCTCAGATTTTGTCTAACCGACGTTAGAAATGTTTATTTATTCACAAAAATCCATAACATTTTTTACAATATTGATTTTACATTTAACTGTCTTAATAAGAAAATGATAAAAGTTTTTTTTCTACTAATGTGCATCAGATTTATTTTTATTTTTACCCGTCTTAATACCCTATAACATTTTTAATTTTTTTCTTATCTAACTATGTCTGCTAGTCACTCAACTACAATAACTATGTCTGCTACTCACTCAACTACAATAAAAGATAGAAATAAAGTTGGGGTCTCCTTGCCTAATTGAATCCCTATGTTTGATTTTGATTTACTAGTTGTTGTTGTTGATATAAGAAATCTTTTTATCATAAAAATCTAGTATGGTATAAAAAAAATTCTCATGTCACTTAATGATAGACTTTTTCAAAATTTACTTTTATGATCAAACAACTTTTTTTCCTACATTTTCCCTCATTTATAACTTTATTTGCAATAAGCACACCGCCTAATGGATTTCTTTCTCCCAAGAAAACTGATTGGTTTTATCTATGATTGTTGTCTATCCTTTAGTTTAATTTCCACATAAACCATAACTTTGTACATTAAACCACTACCCATTAAAATATCCAAAATTCAACATAAATTAGGTTAGACTCTCTTAATTCACTTGTTCTTCAAATAAATCTTCAACGATTTTATCCTCACAAAATATATCACTTGAATTAAAAGAAATCAATCTATTTAACTCTTATCTTAGATGAAATTATTAATTATTAAAACCCACAAATGCAATCAAACACAAATTTGAGATATATAAAAAAATAAACTTATTCAAAGTCATAATCTCATGATATTATCTTATTATTTCTACCAGTAAGGTATGGTAAAAAAAAATTAAAAAATATTTCAAAAGCTTAGTGAGAAGCAAGAGATTTTAAATTAAATATTTTAGGTAGAAAATAGATTAATTTTATATTTTGTGTATAATAAAATATCAATCCTTAATTTAATCATTTTCCCCCTTAAACAGGTTTTTACATGCATAGCTCGCGACAGTTGTTTCCTAAATGATACAAGTTGCTTCATACACTTAACAAATTATGAATTTTCCAATAATATTCTTGTTATTTTTATTTTTAAATTTATTTATTAAATAATTATTTTTTCTCTCACACACATTCATGCGCTAGATAAATAATCAAATTAAAAAAAGTTAACCGTTTTTTTCTCTCTCTTATTTTAAAAGAGGTCCTTTTTAATTTTAAATTAATAAAATAAGAATTTTTATTTATTTTTTGGTAGTTTCTCTTTACTCACCTTCTTTCATTCTTCTTCTATTATATTACTTTCTTTTATTATATTATTTATTTTCGTTTCATCAATAAATATTAAAAAAAATTAAGTTATAAAAAAACAAAATCACATTATATTATAAAAAGAAATTACAAAATATTTAAGATTCAGCTTTCACGTAGAAAATAATTTGATAGAAAAATAACAAAAAAACGTAAGAGATTCTTTATTATAAAAAAAAAAATAAAAGAAGATGAAAATAATAATTTATAAATGTTAAGGATAATTTCAGTATTTTAGAAAATTATAACTACAGGTCATAATCTTTATTTTCTCAACACAATATGAATTCTTTTTCAATTAATTATACCTTACTTATATTACATATCTTAAAGTATTGTATTAATAAATAAAATAATAAAAATCTTAAATTTAAATTATGGTTATAACAAAATTTATTTTCTTTACCTACTAATTTAAATTAAAGGAGATATAAACGTAGCGCGTGATTCACTTGCAAATGAGAGAGAGAAAAAAATTATTTATTTAATAAATTAAAAAATAAAAATAACAAAAGATATTATTATAAAAGTAATAATTTATTAAATACAGTAAGCAACTTGTTTCGTGCTGTAAGTAATTGCCCTCGCTCGCTTGCTTAGTGTGATTTTTTTGCGACAGACAGTGCATTACGGAAGTATTTTGGGATCAAGGACTTCAATGACACCTTACATATTTTTATGTGTTTTATGTCATAAGAACAAATACATCCATTAATTTAGGTTTAAGTAAGCTAATAAATGACATGTTACAAAAATAGCAAATAGAGGGATTACATCTTGTACAGATAACTGGGCTTAAATTTTCAAGTTTGTTATTAAATGTATTTCATTTCAAGATTTTATAAAAATTGTTTAATGTAACAACAACAACAATATATTATATTTAACTCGATAGTTTTTTTTTTTTTCAATTATGATATTTGTACAAAGAATTCCAATCACCCATGTTATTTTAAAACTTAAATTTTAAATTTTATTTAAATGAAAATTTCAGTACCACTTAAAGTAACAATTTGTTGATGCCCAATAAGTTTTAGTGACCTAATTGAAGTCTTTATCATAACTAAATAAGGTTGTACTATAATTTTTAACTAATTTACAAGACAAGTCAATCTCGAACAATGGGTGTTCAGTCAAAAGCTAGGACTTAACCTATAGTTATAGGACTTAACCTATTTGCATCCGTATTGTACGTCTATAATTTAGTGCATATTAGGTCTCACATAAATAGGCTTATCTAATAGCTACGTTTGTCAATATTCATGTTATAAAGAATAAAAAAAAAAAAATGTCTTTTTATGCTTTACAGATAGATAATAATGACAATTTATTACATTAGTCTTTTTAGTAGTTTATGTATATATATTATTGACTTTTTAAAAATTTCTAAGCATTAATTTACACGAAATCCTAATTCTAACAGATTATTTAAGATAAGTCCATTGATAATGAAATTGAAAAAAGAAAAGACACAAGTAAACTCATTAACTTAGTTATAGATTTCGTTATAAATCTTTTAATAGACTTCTGGTTAAATTAAACTTTTAATTGAATTAAGTCTTAAGAAATATTTCTATATTAAGTAAGTTGGATTTAAACTATTAATTTAAAAATAGATCAGATTCATTTACGATCTTTAACTTCAACATCTCCTAATCTTAGATTTCTCGACGTACAAACATTATTCACTCCTTGTTATTAAATGTTCTCAAAGTGATCGATATAAAATTGAATCATCATAATAATTTTACCCAGTTGAGTAAAAATATTTCTTGTAAAAAGTACATGTAGTCTGCAAGAAAAATAATATAGTTTTATCAACTATTAGTAAAATTTGATATAAATCTCCTTCCATAGAAATTGTTTTCAAATAGGAAAGCTTCAAGTCTCCAGCAATTTTACACAAACTACTCTGTGTGGCTTCTAAAAATTATTCCCTCTTTTTCTTTTCTTTTTTGCTTAGATTTAATTTTCACATAAATCATTTTATTGTTGACTATGCACAAATCACCTAATGAAGTGCCCTTTTTATCAATGACTATAGGGAAAATAATATCTTGGATACCCTTGTGAAACCCTATATATGCTCTTAACAATCACTTTCAGAGTTTAACTCCTCCATTTAATATCACTTTTCCCTATAACTTCACTTGCTATCGATTTCATTTTCATAATTCATAAAGGTTGATGGAGACTTGTATGTCCATAAATAAAAACCATATTAAGTGAGGTAAATGCAGGGGCCATATATGTGAGAGAAAAAAACACCAAATCTGTTCCACATAAAACAAATTCAAAATCAAAGCAAGTGAATGAACTGATTAATACAGTGAAAAAAAAAGAAAAAAAAGTTGTGTACTAGATATTATCAGACAAGATCTTCTGGATATTATTTTGCTGTGACGAGAATTGGACTTAATGCAATTTGAATAAAAATCTCCATGAAGAAATTAATGACTTTTAAATCGTGTTTGGTATGCATCAATTTGAATACACAGTTGTTTTCTTTCTTTTACGACTAGTTTGGTTCCTCATTTGCTCTTATTTTCTAATGCTGAAATATCAATTCTAAGAAAGTGTTAAGGATAGTGTGAATAGAAATTGAATCATTGCATAATCAATGAAAAGAAAATATATCTTCTTGTACCAAAATATACTATTGTAATAGGCAATTATTATTACTGTTTTGCAGTTGTGTATTATGTAAATAGATATTAATTATTATTACTGTTTTGCAGTTGTGTATTATGTAAATAGATATTAAAGGTAATTTTCTTATTTAAATTTTTAATTGGACATAATCAATGAAAAATATATCAATATATTTTATTTATACAAAAATATAATGACAATACAAGAAAAAAAAAGGTATTTAGACATCAATTTTAGTTACCAAATAAAAAAAACTATATAGACACCAATTTTTAGCTATCATTAAATGGTTGCTAATTGTGACTAAAATAATAATTAAATTAGGTTTTGGTTGTTAAATAATTATAAAATAAAATTTATGATTGAATTTAGTGACTAATTAAGTCAAGATATTAGCTACCAAGGTTTTAGCCATTTATATAACTAGATTCTAAATTAGTCTCTAATTTAATTAGATACAAATTTAGAATATAATGATATAAGTGACTAAAACCTTGATAGCTAGCTAATGTTAGATACCCATTATTTGAACTTAATTGGTCACTAAATTTAATTATTACTTTAATTTTATAGTTATTCAACAATCAAAATCTAATTTGATGGTTATTTTGATCACAATTATTAAAGGGTGATTTTCTTATTAAATTGTTCTAGTAACTAATGTATGATAAACATAATTATTTTTGTTTTAACATTTTAAAGAATTATTTAAGGAGTAGGTTGACGTGTATGGATTATTGGAGTCTCAGACCGTACAAAAATCAAGTAATAGAAAAGATAAATTCATAGATAAAATGCATAATTGAATACTATAGTTGACGAGAAATGTTTATTTTGGTACTTATTTACATGAGTAGGTTAATAATAATAAGTATTTATAATATTGTATTTCAATTATCATTTTGATTAAATTTGAATTATATAATAATTACTTAGAGCTTTGATTATTTGTTCTAGGACAATATGGTTATCAGTTGATTCTACTAATTAGGTTGTAAGTTTCACATGAATTTAAAAAGAAAAAAGTGATAAAACAGTATGTATTACAAATTTTTTAATTATGTTTTAATTATTGTTTTTCAATTGCACTAACGTACTCTCTCTCATTAACAATGTTCACACCACTTATAATATATTTGATGGAAAACACAGGTTAAAGCATCCATCACAATAGACTATGATTTATATAAGTAACTTCTATTCTCATGTGATCTTAAATTTAAATTTAATGGATATGCATAAAACTAATTAACATTTATAATACTTGATTTTAGTGTAATAGACAACTCCATAACCATGTATGTAGTTAAATGTATTGCACATAGTTGTAGGCAACATTAGAAATTCTCGACACAAGTTAAGATAAACTTTATTATTACTACTTTAACAAATTATATATGTATTACATAAAATTATATTCATAATTCAACTTATTTGCATGTATTCAAAGAAAAAGAAGTAATGCATTAAAACGATTGAAGATTGTTGAACATTAGACGGTTCAAAGTCTCTTTAGAGGATCAAATCATTTGATAAAGTTTTGATGATAACAAAACTGAAGTATAGATTTATATTTGATGACTTATATACATTGCGCACTTAACATTATTATTATCATTATTATTAAAGCAGGAGACACATGGTCCATACAGAGATAAGTTTTCTTACTATTTACTTTTATGTGTTATTGATTTGATTTAAATTGATTTTATATCATAATGTGTACTAACGTTCAAATTTGTTCATAATAGAAATTATTCAAATTGTTGATGAGTATCCCAGATATAATTTCTCTATGTTATAATAAATTATTTCTGATACAAAATTAATCAAGTTTAATGCAGTATGAAAATTAGAGAAGTATTTTCAGTTTGAGCTCCATACATCAGAAAGTCAAGATTGATTTGTTCAAGCATCCCAACGACTAGTTTTTAGAAAGCTACATATAGAGGAGCAAGTTCAAGTTGAAAAAAATGCAACAAGAAACAAGAAGAAAAATACATCATATAATATATCGAAGAAAATATACTGAGTGTTTATTGTCAATCTGCTATAGAGAGCATATAGAGTTTTGGGTTGTGTGAAACCATTGTGTAATTCTTCACCATTGTGAAGTAAACCCTTCTGAGCTTTCATTGTTCTCTCTTTTGAGAGTGTTTATTTCAATCTTGAGTGGTCTTGATCTCAGGGGGAGATTGAGACTGGTATAACCTGGAGAGGTTTGTGTACTCGTGATAACCTGGAGAGG
>Ga0099825_1006500_pt1 | contig 14580 bp, 5 predicted proteins | sample SiratroredBW_FD_76838 | JGI IMG/M metagenome (GOLD analysis project Ga0099825, IMG submission 76838) | Root nodule microbial communities of legume samples collected from California, USA - Siratro red BW | ecosystem: Host-associated > Plants > Roots > Nodule | place: USA: California | collected... | reverse complement strand
TATATATATATATATATATATATATATATATATATATATATATATATATATATATATATATATATATATATATATATCATAAAGAAGGTGAAGACTATAAGTCTATTTACTTAAAGAGTTATAAAGATAAGATAATCCTTAATGCTAAAGTAAATCAACGAGAATGACTTATCACATAATTTTTATTGTAATTATTCTTGTTTTTATTAGTCACAAACTCATGAAACAATACAATGAATTATCAAATTATGTTTAGTTAAATTTTAACTAATAAATATAAATTAAAATTAAAAAGGTTAATTATGAAATTATTATATAAAATAACATTTAAAATGAAATTTAATATATTTAAATAATTAATTATAAATTATGTACAATTTTCTCCCATACCAATTTTAAACAAGTTAAAGTGTAATAAAAGAAAGTCTACATGAAAATAATTGGAATTGCACATTAAATTAAAAGATAAAACAATATTATATTTATTATCCACGCTGAGTTAAAGTGTTTATGTCGTTATGAATTCATTAACTGTTTGTAAAATAATTGTCAATTTTCTACTATCTTCATTGTATGTAATTTTATAAAATACCTTATGCAAAAGTTTATTTGTTAAAGACAATAAATTAAAGCTAAAATAAAATTAACATAAAAATCAGTAATAATTATAGATTTTGAAAATTTTGTTATCACCCTCCTCTATTAGAAAGCTTTAGAAAATTGTTGTTATTGGGAAATGACTTTTTGGAAACTGTGTTCTTAGGAGAATTTACAACTTTGAATCCATGAAGGAATTGAAAGAAGAAAACACACGCGATCATTTCCAATTCATTAATTTTAACATTTTTTATATTAAAAAAATGAGTAAGTGATTAGTAAAAGTGGCAAATGTTAGTGTGATTATTCATATGCATGCAAGTGTAATATTTTAATAGGAGACAATACCATAGATTTCATCAACTTTCAATTAAATATAGTCATAATCAATTATATTTTCATGAATAGTGGATTATGATTTGCATAAAGCAAGGATAAAATATTTAAATATATTAGTTATTCTAATTTTTTGAGTAAAAAAAATCAAATTTTGATAATACAAAATAAAAACAATATTTTATAATTTAAAAACTAATTTAATCAACAGTCAAGTTGTTAACCACAACTTTAAAAATTATCGTCAAAATTTTGATCAAATTGGCGAAAAGTAAAAAAAAGCAATCAATTGAGAAAAAGATTATGGTAAAAAATAACGATTTATTAAATATAAAAACATTAGTCAAACTTCAATTTTTTTTATAATTAAATTACGTTCATTTTAAAACTAGGATATACTGTGTCCGATTAGAAAGTACCACAAATTACTACACCAAAGTAATAAACATTATTTTTTGTAACAGAAAAATTTTAAATATAGAATTATCTTAAAAGAACAGATCGCGAGGCACGCGTAGCGAGGATGACATCTCATAGTCACGTTTGCAGTTACGTGGCAAGCTGTAGATAAGTCTCAATAACAATATATTTATTAATAATTGACTTAAAATATATTTTTAATTCAATGTTATTATATAAAATAAATTTAGTTTTTAAAAACAATTTTAAAAAATTAGTGTATACTGATATTTTAAGTATGATGATATTTATTTATAGAAATGGAAAAAATAAAGTAAAGTGTAAAATATAAGTATAAAGTTGACCAAATTTTAAAAATAAGAGAAATCTTAAAACTTTTATTGAAGGAAAATTAATGTTATAATTAAAATGAACTTTTGCATATTTATCCATTAATAAAGAATACACCGTCTTCACATTTTTATTTATATGATAAACTATTTTATTATTTTATTTAAATGTATTTATTTTGACTTGAAGTTAGTCAAAAAATATTAATATGATTAATTATTATTTTATGTGAAGCATTGTAAAAAAATTGAAGTTTGAAGTTTATGTCCGAGTTTTTATCATAAATATTAAGAGAGAAGAGCGATAATAAATTATTATTAATATTGAAAAACAGTGTAAACTTTTTGAATATATTAAGAGAAAACCTCAGTCAAAGTAAAAAATAATTTATGTATGTTAAACCATAAAGACCTTTCAAGAATAAAATTAGCTTTAGTGATATTTTACATTCAGTAATTAATTTTAACGAAGTTATTTTAATGGATTTAAATTAAAAAATACTATATCAATTACTCTATTTACTTCTTTATTTTTTTTAATTTTAATTTATGTTAACATGTCATTATTTATCATAATTAATTGTTCTATCTCCACATTAATTAAATCAAGGAATAATTGAAAAATGAAACTATATTATCTTAGAATTTAAATAAAACAATAAAAAGTTTCTTAAAAAACTAACCATTAAACAAAATAGATAAATGACTAGGTAATAAATTTAATTTTAATTAATAAAAAAGAACCCATACCCTTTTTCAAAGAATATAACAAAACAAATTTGACTACATTTTAGTGTCATGACTTTTATAATTAGTCAAAAAAAAGTAAACGCTGTAAGTCCAGACAGTGAATTTAGGTGACATTTATTAAAATAATACTAAATATGATATATATATTTTTTTATTTTAGTATTCATTGTTTTAAACATCATATTTATGGAAAGCTACTCCTGTGTATTATTGTGTAGCTTTATTATAAAAAAAAGAATGTGAGTATTTGAAATGTATGATCAAAGAAGAGGGATAAAAGAAAAGTTAAAGAAGCAATTCAACAAGCGAAATAATTAATGTGAAATTAATTGAGTTTAAGCTCAGCATAATTATTTTAACCGCGTTTTCATTTCGATCTGACTTGGTTTTGTGAAGAGTTGTGGGACTAATGAGTTTTCAAATAGTTGTTTGTTTACGTTAATTATTAGAAAATTGCATTTTTTTAGTTGGCTTTTATTTAGAAAAATTCAGGTTTTTTAAGAAATGAGGTAAAAAACGTGTTATGAGAGGAGTTTAGGTTAATTAAATATTAAATTTTATTACAAGGATAGGACGTGCGTGGGGGACGTGATCGTAATTATCAATGCAGAGCCAAACAAGACCTTAGGATATAACAGGGACTTCAAACTCAATCTTAATGCATTGCACTCTCACTGCAAGCTTCTTCTCCAAGTGATGCGTTCCCCAAACGCAGCGTTTTAAGCTATGCGGCAATGGCACTGACACACTCTTTGCCGGTGCTCCTTTTCTCGTTGTGGACGGTGGTGTTAAGCGAAACGGACCCGAACGATGTGGGGATTCTGAACAGTTTTCGAAAAGGTTTGAAGAACAAAGAGCTCTTACCGTGGCCGGAAGAAGGAGGAAACCCGTGTGGAAATCCTCCCTGGAAGTATATCTTCTGCAATGGCAACAGAGTCTCTCAGATTCAGACCAAGGACTTGGGTCTGGTGGGCCCGCTACCCTCCAACTTCAACAAGCTTTCCATGTTGGAGAATTTGGGTCTGCAGAACAACATGCTCAACGGGCCCTTACCCTCCTTCAATGGCTTGTCAAATTTGAAATACGCGTTTCTCAACGGCAACGGGTTTGAATCCATTCCCGGAGATTTTTTCCAAGGCCTTCGGAGTCTGCAGGTGTTGGCTTTGGATTCCAACAATCTCAATGCCTCTTCTGGTGGCTGGGTGCTTCCTAAAACTTTGCAAGATTCGGGGCAGTTGAGGAACTTTTCCTGCATGAGCTGCAACATGGTGGGTCCCATTCCGGCGTTTCTCGGCTCTTTGCCGTTGCTGGAGGTGCTGCAGCTCTCCGGGAACAGCTTGACGGGGGAGATTCCGGCGACGTTGAACGCCGTTCCGGCGTTGCGGATTCTCTGGCTGAACAACCAGCGTGGTGACGGGCTTACTGGGAAAATCGACGTTGTTGCGAGCATGATTTCGTTGACGAGTTTGTGGCTTCACGGGAATAAGTTTCGCGGGAGTATTCCGACGAACATTGGGGATTTGGTTTCGCTGAGGGATTTGGATCTTAATGGGAACGAGTTTGTTGGGTTGATTCCGCGTGGTTTGAGTGGGATGAAGTTGGAGCGGTTGGATTTGAATAATAATCACTTCATGGGTCCGATCCCTAATTTTGCTGCGGATAAAGTGAGTTTTGAAAGCAATATTTTTTGCTTGTCGAAGGCTGGGGTTATGTGTGCTTTTGAGGTGATGGCGCTGTTGGATTTTCTTGGGGAGTTGGGGTACCCTGAAATTTTGGTTAATTCGTGGAGTGGGAATAATCCGTGTGATGGGCCATGGTTGGGGATAAAGTGTAATGGGTATGGAAAGGTAGAAATGATTATTTTGAATAACTTTAATCTTAGTGGTACTTTGAGTCCTTCTGTTGCCAAGTTGGATTCTCTTGTTCAAATAAGATTGGGAGGTAATGATATCAGTGGTGGGATACCCAGTAATTGGACTAGTTTGAGATCATTGACATTGTTGGATCTGAGTGGTAATAACATTTCCCTTCCCTTGCCGAGTTTTGGGAAAGGGGTGAAGCTTGTGATTGATGGGAATCCTCTGTTAGGTGGTGCCCCAGAAGTTTCTCCTTCACCAGGTTCTGGTCCCAGTCCTGGTTCTGGTAGGGTTGAACCTCCTTCATCTGACAAGCGTAATCCTAATCCGTCTGGAGACTCTAGTCCCAGTCCAATGTCTGGTAGTGTTTCTCCTGAGTCAAATAATTCCTGGGGAAAAGGCTTGGTTCCAATTGTGGCTCCAATTGCAGGTGTTGCAGCTGCGGCTTTTGTTCTCATTCCACTTTATGTGTATTGTTTCAGGAAGAAAAAGGGTGTCTCTGAGAGAGCAGGGTCTCTGGTGATTCAGCCCAGAGATCCTTCTGATTCGAACAATGTGCTGAAGGTTGTAGTTGCTAACAACATCAATGGGGGTGTTTCCACAGTGACCGGTGCTGGGTCTGGGACTCTAGATGAAAGTGTGGAGTCTCATGTCATTGAATCTGGGAACCTTGTGATATCGGTTCAGGTCCTTCGAAATGTGACCAAGAATTTCGCACGGGAGAATGAGCTTGGACGCGGTGGATTTGGAGTGGTTTACAAGGGAGAATTGGATGATGGGACTAAGATTGCGGTGAAACGAATGGAAACGGGTGTGATTACCAGCAAGGCGTCGGATGAGTTCCAGTCTGAGATTGCAGTTTTATCAAAAGTCCGGCACCGGCATTTGGTATCTCTTTTGGGTTATTCAGTTGCAGGAAATGAGAGGATTCTGGTGTATGAGTATATGCCACAAGGGGCTCTCAGTAGGCATCTGTTCCATTGGAAGAGCTTGGAAATGGAGCCACTTTCTTGGAAGAGGAGACTCAATATTGCCTTGGATGTTGCTAGAGGAATGGAGTATCTTCATAGTCTGGCACACCAGAGCTTCATTCACAGAGATCTTAAATCATCAAATATTTTGCTTGGGGATGATTTTAGAGCAAAAGTCTCGGATTTTGGATTGGTAAAACTTGCTCCTGATGGCAAAAAATCTGTAGTGACCCGGCTTGCTGGTACATTTGGATACTTGGCACCAGAATATGCAGGTAATTTTGTTTTAATTTATTTTGCAAATCTTTTCCACTATGAAATTCTCTTATATTCCCGAATTTAATCACTTTATTTTTGCTGTGACTTCTGTATGCTATTGCCTGCTCTGTGTATGGTTTCTAAAAGCTGCCATATACCCTTCTTTAAGGTTCAGGTTTTCTATTAGAACTCTCAAGCAAAACTAATAGAGCTCAATTTTTTTAACTACTTTATTGACATGGGAAGTAGTAAAGTAACCGATTCAAAGGGAAGAAGATCCCAATTTACATGATAAGCATGGATTATGCACAGAATACGTATTGTAAGTTTGTAACATATAGTTGCTCTTTCAGCAATTTGTAGTAATCAGGGACCACATATTGAAACTTTCACAGTCCCAGATGCATGATCCTGATGTGTTTGACACATTAAAACTACACTGATTTCTGCATTTTATATTATATATTTCAGTGACAGGCAAAGTCACCACCAAAGCAGACGTTTTCAGTTTCGGCGTTGTGCTAATGGAACTGCTAACTGGATTAATGGCAATTGACGAGGATAGACCTGAGGAAAGCCAGTACCTGGCATCGTGGTTCTGGCATGTAAAATCAGACAAGGAGAAACTAATGGCTGCTGTTGACCCTGCCCTTGACATAAAGGAAGAAATGTTCGACATTGTCTCTATCATTGCCGAGTTAGCTGGGCACTGCACTGCCAGAGAACCACACCAAAGGCCAGATATGAGTCATGCTGTGAATGTTCTTGGACCGCTTGTTGAGAAATGGAAACCATCAGATGATGACACTGAGGAGTATTCTGGCATAGACTACAGTCTTCCCCTTAACCAAATGGTGAAGGATTGGAAAGAGAAAGAAGGAAAAGAGTTGAGCTATGTGGACCTAAAGGACAGTAACAGTAGTATCCCTGCAAGGCCTACTGGGTTTGCAGAGTCTTTCACTTCTGTTGATGGCCGCTAAAACAATTTCTTTGTTGATTTATTGAACGCACCTTGCTTTCCTTTTTCTAGTTTTAAGTTGGTGAAGTACAGATTCAAATCATCGCTCTCATTTCTAGTCTCCTCAAGGTTTTAAATTGCAATTGCTGTTGCAGTTTTGGAGTCTTCGAAACCTTAACATTGCAGAAAACTGTAGACAAATGTGTTTGCATTGTTGTGGTTTTGGAGACCATGTTAGTCTTGATGATGCAGCTACAATTGTGGTTTTATGCTCAAAACCTTGCTCCTAGATGTCCATTTTCTTTACTCTCGTGTCACCTATTTTATTGAGGATACGAAATAGTGACAGTTTGTTGGTACGGTGCAGACACCTCTGCATCCTCTTTTGTCTCAGTTCTTTCTGTCTGTGACAAGTGTTTCGTGTAGTGGTGGATTTAAGAGTTTTCATGCGTATGTTTGTATTTTCAACTTTGATATTTTAGATTCAATGGTTGTAGATAACGAACCACAATCAATGAGAATGCTTGTTATTTGTTCATTCATTAATGTTTCTGCTATCTGGGTCATGTAAATCAGTTTGAAGAGAATTGTACCAGAAAAGAAAAAACCTTTCTTTAGATTCAAAGTTAGATTTGAAATAAAAGTGTATTCACAATTTAGTTATTTAGATTTCGAAAAAGATAGTGAAATTTGAAAGAAAAATTTGATAGAATAATGTAAAAATTTTCCTTTTCAACTTTTTGTCATTCCTTCATTGTTTTCATTCTTATCAATATAACCGTGTTCAGTCTTTATCTTTTACCAGTGCATCATCACCACCAAACCATGCAAGAACACTTACGTCATTTAATGCATGTGACCTAACTTTTCTCGTTATCTTCTTCATTTAAGCGAGGAAGACACACACTCTTCTCTCACAAATCTCATCATTTTTCTCTCGCACATATACGAATATAAACGTGTCTGTCACTTTCAAATAAATTCACATGAAAACAAACACAATATACAAAATCCTTATCATAGATATATTTTTATTTCAATTTAAGAAATAAATTTAACAGTTGATACTTTATTGACAATTAACAATTTAAACTTATCTATATTACAAACTATACTTCCAACTATTAAAAGTCTGACTAAAAAAATTATTTACATATCTTAAAATTAAATTTAAGCATAAATTAATTTTAAATTGAAATAATCATCTTAATTTTTTTTAATTATAACTTATACGTACTTTTTTTCAAATTCTTATAATTATTTCAAATTGATTATATTACAAACTGAAAAATTCTTATAATTATTTCAAATTGGTTATATTACAAACTGAAAATTGATTATTTTAGTTTAAAATTTGTAACCATTATTTTAGTATTTTATTTTTGATTAAATTTTTCACGTGATTTATTTTTAATCAGGTTAGAATAATATTGTTTAAAAAATGTACGTGATGGAGATTTTCAGTTTTTAATAACGCCCTCAAAAGTTTAAAAAAATTATTTCAATGTATTTAAATAAAATTCAAAATTGAAAAAAGTATTCACAAATATTGTAACCTTTTTCTTACACATTTTAAAAATATTTTAATTATTTGAATTTGATAACATATGCATCAAAAGAAAAAGGTTTTAAAATAATAAAAAATAAATTTGAAAATACAAAATTTAAAATCAAATAACCATTAGTTTAAAACTTTTGTAACAGAGTCCTCGATTAATAAAAAGTATATTGAGAACTCTGTTGTCAGTTTTCCCACCAAAATAGTAAAATGTGTTATTTTCTTGAAAGAGCGAGAGTAGTGTTATTTGAATAAATTTTTATTTTCTATTGTTTTAAAAGAAAATAAAAGATGAAACCTTTTTTCTGAAAAAAAAAAAAAGAGTTATCAAGGAAGCCATGCACATTGCTTGCTAACGAAATAACTTGATACAAATTTGACAGAGTTTAATTCTTATAATTCGGAAAAAAATGTTTGTCTTCCATTAGAAAAAAATATGGATTTTAAAATATTTATTACAAATCATTTTTAATTCTTTAAAAATATATTATTAGATAAAATATAAAAAATTAAAACATTGTACTCTTTAAAAATAAGTGTTTGATAGTCGAAAGATTTCTTCTTTGTTTTTAGCTTTTTCAAAATTAAAAATGATATTTTTTTATTCTAATTTAATGTGATACTTATTAAATTTTAATATATTTAACGAAAAGTGAATTGATACTCGATACTATTTGTTATATAATGTTAGTATTTGATACTTTTGATTCTTTTAAGATTTATAAAATAGATTACATTTTTCTATCCTAAAACTAAGGTTGGAGATAAATATAGGGAGTTCAAATATTAGGAAAATGAAAATTAAAGAACAGTATTTTACGGAAACAAAAATTAAATATTATTTTTTTTTATAAGGATTCAAATCATAAATATAAATTTTACTAGATAAAAAATAAGATAAAGAAATTTACAGGAATGAAAGTCACAACTTCCTTATTTCATATATATTGAAAATATATGGAAGTTAATAGTATAAGATTGAGTCAGTGATAAGAATGGAAGGAAAGAAAATATAAGTTGTACATTTAAGTTAGGTAGTCAAATAAAAACATATTATTAAGAAATCCTTTTATTTAAAATAAATAAATAAATAAAATGAAAATCACCTTATAAACTTATAGTTATGATTATATATTAATATGTAGTAATGAATCTTTAGAAAATCTTTTTGAGTATCAATTTTTTTCATACTATACAGAAGTCTTAGTATCAAATATATAAAATATATTAAAATTTTAAAAATATACTTTTATTTATATATGTAAACAAAAAAAAATTAGAGTGACGAAAACTCCTCACACTACTAAACTTCACCACTCTTGATATGGTTTGATTAGAAATAAGTAAATCAAACTTAAAAAATTTATAATTAGTTTACATATTTAATCTAGAAAAATAATTTTTATTTGACTAATATAGACACAATTTTAAAAAATATGAACATCATATATTTTCAATAAATAAATAAATAGTTACTTTACAAGCCAAGAAATTTCAATCATGAAAAGTACCATTTGGTTTTGTTCTACTTTTATTTTTTTTTCTTTATGTATGTTTCTTATTATTACTCTGTATTGTAAATATATAACTCATCATATTTAGTGCAATAGTTATTTAATAAAGTTGGAATATTAAGTAAATTTTGATAGAAAGTATTTTATCCTCTCATTCATATTTTTTTATAAGGTTAACAAAATAAAGTAACATAAATAATACACAATATATATTTAATTACAAATTATAAAAGAAAACTCGATTCAAATATTTAGAGAATCAAACAAGACCTGTTATATTAAATATTTTGATATTATTTTTAAATTAACCAATTTTTCTTTTTTTGTCAAATTAGAATAATATATTATTTAATAAAAGAGATAACGGTAAAATCTCCCCACCAAACAATAATTATTGCTATAAAATACATAGTAGATATAAAATTTATGCCAAGAAATAATTAGGTTGTTGGATTATTGTTTTAAATAAAAGGGAAAAATAACCTTCTTATGTCCTTTCATTATTCTGAGATATATTTGACATATTTGGTTTGATTAATAAAACCACATCCAAATATAAAATAACAATAAACTGATTTCTATTAATTAATTCCAAAAATCACTTTTCAAAAACTTTTTAGGTTTATTTAAAAGTTACTCCTCAACAAGCATGCTCTCACATCAATAGCAGATTTAAACAGCACGAGCGCGTCCTTCTTTCCAGGTAAAAAAATAACCCAACACACTCAAAAGTATATATTTTGTATTTATGTATGAAACGAATCGTTTCGACCTTACTTGATCTCCAAGTCACACGCATAAGGCATACATAGGATCCGCGCGTGAACCCCAAGAATCCTCTGGACTTTCTACCCCTAATTACCATTATTGTCAGATATTCAGTATTCTCTTCAATTAATACAAATCCAAACAAATTAAATTACATTATACCACTTTAAACAATTTTTACACCCCATATTTAGTTTAATTTATTATAGAAACTACTCTAAAAATCATAATTATATAAGAATATTCAACTTTAATTGTCATCACAAATAATCAGTACCAATATTATATATATTTTATTGAATATAAATATTTATTTTAGATGAAATTTTAGTTAAGTTTAGATTAAGATGAGTTTAGAAATTGGAGTGATGGAAATATTCCAGTAGTAGAGTGAAATGCCAAAAATAGCCCTAACCGCCTCTCTATATTTTCAAAACTACACCTAAAACCCCACATCGCTCAGCACAACACCGCACCACCTTTCTCCAATTTGTACATAAAGTGGTGTAAACCCTTCGGTTCTGTTTACCACGCAAAGTTCTAAACACAAACGCGCGTTTTCAATAGCATCAACGATTCGGCGGAAAAATGATAGAAGCAGGAACCGCGTCGCTTGCCGTCGTCTACTCCGACGGTAACCGCGAGATCAACGTCGGCACTGTCGTGGTGGACCCCTCGCTCAACTTCAAGAGTTTGCTCTCGCTTCTAAGCCAGAGGATCGGGATCTCCCCTCACCAGTTCTCCGTTTACCTCGCCGCCGTCGACACCGACCGCAAAATTCCTGTCACAGCCAAGGTCAACCTCGCCGCCGTGCGCCGAGACGCTGCGGGGCACTACTTCTTTGTCAAGCGCTCCAAGCGCGCCAAGAAGGCGTCTGCAAACGCAAAGAAGAAGCCACCGGAGAAAGTCATGCTCCTCCGCCGCGCCGCCGCCGGAGATCCGCCTTTCAGGTCAGCGTTCGCGGCGCCGATTCTTGATCGCGCTGACTACGAGCAAAGATTGATGAATTTTCAGATGGAGAGAGACTCTTTTCGGATGAATATGGGCGCCTCAATCAACGGCGTCGCCGTCGGAAGAGAACCACCGAACATCGTTCCCGCCACCGACGCCATTTGCGACGAGTGTTTGAAGGCTAATACAACCGGCATCGACGCTGCTTTTCACCTGTGCGTGCTTGATACGGTGACGGTAGGGTTCCGGTCGGCGGCGGGACCAATTTCCCGGCCGGCGAAAAATTGCGGTCAAGACGGCGCCTAATTTCTGTTGGCGGTTCAGTTTTTTTTGTTTGTCTCCGTCCTTAAGAGAAGAATTGTGCATACAAAAAAAGAAAAGGAAGGGATAATGATCACGTGTGGAGGGGTATACGATAAGCCAAACCGAGGTATACCTTGAAACTTAAAAGTTATGTTTCACATTTAATTAATTAGTTCTTAGGTGACTATACGTATAGTACATAGACGATATTGCCCTAAGGGGTTGGGCTTTTAATTATTATGATGGATGTGAAGTGTTTTCTGGATGTAGGGTTGTTTTGGGAATTTCATATTTGTGTTGCTTGTGTAACACAATATGGAGAATGATGCAATGTGGTGCATTTGCAGGCTTGGTAGTGTGTAGGCCCTTATCACTTCAGAGAGGTTGAAATGTTTGCTCATCAAATAAATGCTTCCTCTTCTTTTGGCATTGCATAATGCATGAAACTTGTACCCCATAAAAAGAGTGAAAATAGATAATTCTTATGTTATGCAAGAAACTTCGTATTTCGATCTTATCTTGTTCAGTTTAAAAGGCATGTTTGGCTTTTCCATATATGTTTTCACACTCTAGAGCGGTGAAATTAATCTATTGAAAAAATGTTAATTGTTAAGCGATAATGTTTTTTTATTTGTTATGTGACGTTTGGGATGGGTCGCCACTCGCTCCGCAGGTTATGGAGAATAGTTATGGTTTTAACTTTCCGAGTCTTAACTTTAGATGTTGATTAACAAAGAATAAACTTTGTTAGCAAATTACTGTTAGTAACAGATAAACAGAAGGAAGTAATAGTGGGATTTGAATCACAATTCATGAATGATTGAACTTGCAGGTAGACAGAAAGAGAGCGTGTGAGCCATTCATTTTGAAAACCCTGGTATCTATTTGTTATTCCTTATCCACTCTAATGGTAGTTTCTATTCAATTCAATAATTACCAGATTATTCAAATAGTAATGACCTTAATGATGAGATTGCTGTTATTTTCATTGAAATATGACCATATGAACCTTTTGCAAACCTTGCGTTTTTGGTACGTTTTGAACGTTGCTATATATAACTATCAAGCAATTATTATGAGAGGTTATTTTACAGTTCTAGATTAGAGCTGTGTAAAGGAGGGTTAATCACTTTCAATGTGGCAATTGAGTTGGAAGAGAGTTCTAAATGTAGGAAATTTGGACCGTGTGTGCTTTTTAGTCGTAATACTTAAAAAATGTGACAGATGCATAAAGGAATCTATGCGTTTTGTCATCTGTTATATTTTTATTACACTTGAGTGAGTTGGCCATTTGTACAAAGTCTTTTAAAGGGGAATGACCCGTTTCTTCATCTAACTCTGAAGTTAAATGTGGCATTATATTAGTCTTTAAACTTGGAAACGTAATTTAAGCATAACAATTTCTATGGCAACTTCCAAACACTATTAGAGTTTAATGAATAGTGAATTCAAAAGAAAGAGAACACCTATACTTAAAAGTAAGAGTTAAAATAATTGAGTTAATGTGATAATGAGTGTTTGATTTTTAATTGTGCATATTATTAGAAAGGTTTTTGTGTTGAAATACCTTTGGTCTGTGGGAGAGGTAGATCTTATTTTGTTGACTATGTCTTGAAGAAAATAATGATTCCTTGGAAATTCATTACAAGTCAATGCAAAATCTGAAATTTGATTTCTGAAAGTTTTTGTTCCAATATTATTCGTATGGAAAGTGCACCGTTAATTATGGATAATCTTTTTTCATCAAGCAATTAAGAAAACATTCGGTGTGATAGTGTTTAGATGATAAATTTCAAGAGGGTAATTTATATTTTTATAACTATTTTGCAGTGAAATATATTTTATATTATTTGAAATAATAATCTAGGAAAAAATGAAATTTATAAAATTATTTTAACTAGTTAAAATTAAAAAAAAAAAAAAATTCGTGAAAAGGAATTTCAGTCTCTTCGAGGGTTTGTATCCTCTCCTGCAAATTTCCTCCTCTTTCGCTTTCGCTCTATTTTTTCTCTATCTTCGCCTTCATACTTTCTATTTCTCATCTCACGCTCTTTTACCTTTTACCTATCTTCTCTTATTAATAAATATTTAAAATCGGTAGTTATTCATATTTTTTAAACTATTAAATATTAATTTAAAATTTTGATATTAAGATTTATTTTTCTTCATTATATAGTGTTTTAAATAATAAAAATAAAAATTGATTTTTTTTAAAATTTAAATGGGTTTATGTAAATAAAAAACAGAAATTAAGTAAAAATTGTTTAAAATTTAAATTCCTAAGAAGCATTTAACTGACACATTATAACCATTGAATTTTAAATAGAAAATAATGATGTATTAAAACACACAAAATTATGCTGTGAATTTTATTTGAAAGGGTTGAATAATTCCCATCTTGGACCAATATGTGTTTTTTGATAAGGTATAGATGATATGTTAGCTGAGGGAAGTGTAAAACAATATATTACATTACTTAATAGTTTGTGATCTTTACCTAATTATATTGTTTTTAGTGGGTCTTCAGTTATCCCTATCTTGTCCAATCTTACCTTAATAATATTTTAGGTTGTAATTATCTAGTCATGTCACTTATTTATGACTAAACTTTATCAGCTTTTGTATTAGAGATTTAATTTAGTTGCATCTAAAATGTATACAAATTTCTAAAACTTTAGAATTATAACATTTTGACTGGGTCATTCCGACTCATTATACAGGTTTTTGGGCTCGAGTAGTCGTCGTTAGAAAAAAAAAAAAAAAAAACTAGTTTTCTTTGGTTGGAATCTTCCCACTCATGATGTACATCAATTATAAACAAATTATCATGTTTGAACTATGCAAAAAATGTGTATACACACGTACGCCCATTATATTAAATTTAATTTAATGTAATAATATTTTTTTTATATAAGCTTCTTCTGAAAGAAAATTCCAAATAAACTGAAGTGACTTTAGTTTTTTTTTTTTTTTTTTTTTTTTTTTTTTTTGGTAAAAAAAAATTTTTTTTT
>Ga0099825_1006498_pt1 | contig 14583 bp, 7 predicted proteins | sample SiratroredBW_FD_76838 | JGI IMG/M metagenome (GOLD analysis project Ga0099825, IMG submission 76838) | Root nodule microbial communities of legume samples collected from California, USA - Siratro red BW | ecosystem: Host-associated > Plants > Roots > Nodule | place: USA: California | collected... | reverse complement strand
TCTAGACCAAGCTTCAAATCTTCATGAATCTTCATGCATTCCACATATGATCATAGGTCTTGAACTTCTTCACACATGGTTGGCTTCATCAAATACAATTAGTTATCCACTGGTGCTAACAATGTTTAATATCGTTAGGTCTAATTTTGATTTTTCACTATTTTTTATTCTGTGTCTGCTACCTATACATTAACAATGTGAAGAATTTTAGTTAGTTGAATAAAATTTAATGGTGATTCTACCATAACAGTTATATTGGTTATTTAATATTTGTTGTAGATTAAAACATGGTGAGAAAATTAACAATAAAATATTCCTATCATACGTTTAGTAATATAGAGATAACCGTCCTGCGTTGATTGAACTGATAATTAAAATTCGTTAATTACAAAAATTCTTATGTAAAAAAGTATTTAAAACTTAGATAAGAATTCATGTTTTCCATCTCTGTTAAATTTTTTATTATTACATTTATGTCTAAATACGTTATCAAGACAATATCTCATAATTTCACTATCATTGTTACCATCATGACACCTCTATTCTATATAGAAACATTATATCACAATTTCACTACCACTATTACCATCATGTCATATTTTCTTTATTAACAAAAAGTTGTCCAAATCATATATGAAAAACTCAGGTATGACACGAGGTGAATATAATGTCCCATAAACATATTTGTACAACATACTTCCCTTGTATATGTAAAGAATCTTTCTTAGATACATTATTAACTTACATGCTTGAATATTATGTGATACATAAGAATATCATAGTACATTATCAAATTATAACAACATAGCAAGTACAACAATTTACAAGTACAATTGTTGCTAAAAAAGTCAAACCAGGTATGTTACCCAACATAGCTTATAGTGACCTTGTTTCCTCCTTTCCATGTCTTTAAATGTGGTTTTTTTCCATGTATAGGTTACAACATAGTTCCATATCACTGAGTTCCTTCGTCTCATGCATTGTTGATATGCATTTGTTGCTCTATTCCCATGATGTTGTTGTGACATCACTGAGATATGTCCTTACACATCTATAACACTAGCAGAAACAAAACTTTGCACCACAACATATGGTTAAGCGTACTAGATCCAATGTAGATTTTGCCCCACTCCACCCCACCCATAGATACCTGTATATGATTTAGCCTCGCTAGCAGCAGATATGCATGTTAAGCCTTATATCAGTACACATATCATCTAGTGAAAAAATAGACAGTTTCATTTATTGTTTGTCGAAACAAGTCAACCATATTACTGAATATCGACCACCCTCACTTCTCTAATCCTGACTTGCTTTTCAATAGTGTTTCCATAACAAGCCAATTCAAGTATAAACATATCTCAATATTTTCAAGCATTGGATTGGGTAGTAGCATCAATCATAATAAGAAATTAAGGTAATTCCACTTTATAACCCCTCTTAGATCCCTACTTTTAGTTAGACTGTCTTTCCCCATCACCCTCTATTTGTTTCTTCATATTTTTTTTCCCTAACCTCTATTTTGTATAACTTTTCCAAAATATTATTTTCATCCCTCGAGCAAGACACTCCTATCTTCTTAGTTATTTCCTATAGGTTAATTGTTTATGTTACCCCCTTTAGCCATAACAACTTATTACAACTTTGTATGTCATCATCAGATAAGGAATTACATAGATTATGAATAGCTAAACTTGTTTGCTTCAACATGGTTGCCTTACTCTTGTCCAAGTGCTTAAATGATTGAAATATAAACTCTTTCATTGCTCATATACGATATATGTTGTCAATTATTTTTGTGTCCTTTAACAACTTAAAATTGATACGAGTTGGTAGTCTTATATGAATGCTTGCATACTCCAACCTTTCCATGATAGAGTTGCTTCATCAATTTGTATGAGTCTGTTTACGGAGCAACAACTTTGCTAAGACACTTTTTCGTTCCAAAGAGATATTAACAATCCTCTACATTTTACCCATACTATCTTGTTTCCTGGAAATTCTGTTTTAGTCCATGGAAATATTGAGTCATTCTCCTCCAACTTTTCCCTATTGTTTATGATTATTTTTTCTACAAAGATTTCATCTTGATTCATTAGAAGGACCTTGTTATCCCCAATATAACATATTCTTGTTGACCTCATTCCTTCTTTGATAAGCTCTGCTCTTCTGTCAAAGTCTTCATACTTATATACTTGTTCATTCTTCCTACCATATTTTCTTTTACCCATTTTGGTTATGTTGAATCACCTTTGATAGTGGATTTACTACATAGACATATGCTTGTTATGCGTTTTTCTATAGGGTCACTGTGCTTGTTTTATGTACCACCATGCCATATTAACCATTGTGTCACCACTACAAGAAAAATAGGAATTATCGACAGAAAATTATCGACGAAATTTATCCATCGATCATATTTTAGTGACAGAAAATTTGGAATTATCAACGAAAAATTATCGATGAAATTTATTCATCGATCATATTTTAGTGATAGAAAATTTTGGGATCAATTTACCAACGAATTTATAAATCAGTTTACCAATGAATTTATAACGAAAAAAATTAACCGTTAAATTATTCATCAGTAAATCAATTGTCCATTTACTGACAGATTAAATCCATCAGTAAATTAATCACGAGTTTACCAACAGATATAAATCGTTGATAAATCGCTACCAAATTAGTGACGACTTTAATCCATTGGTAATAATAATAATAATAATAATAATAATAATAATAATAAAGAAATAAAACTATTAGTTGAAGTAATAAAAGTAATGATAATAATAAAATTAAAAAAATAATGATAATAATAATAATAATAATTTTTATAATAAAAATTATATTCGTATTATTTATCACCATATAATTTCGTGGATAATTACTATAATATTCATCGACATTTATCAGTAATTACTTACAAATTAAATATATCTGTCAATAAATTTTTCGACAATCAAATTACTAGTAAATTTAAATTTAAATGTTACTGATGAATTTTGTTCCGTGGTAATTTAGTTGTTTTTAGTACATTGAACAAATTGAGATTTAGATTTAAATATTTTATTACTTTATTTATATTTTTCTTTTAAATTGCAAAACATTGAATCATGATTTAGAGACACTTTTACATCAATTTAAAAGAAAAATATAAATGAAGTAATAAATCTTTTAATGAATTATTAAACCTTTTATTGTGTATTAGCCCACAACATTACATATAGTTTGATAAAGTCAATTGAGATTAAGAAAGTTTGGGAAATACAAGAAAGATTTACCTTTCTAAACGGAACAGATGCCTTGAAATGAGTATTAATGTTTTGCAATTTTATATTTAAAAGCATTAAGTTGGATCCCACACACATGTTCATAGAAAGATATCATCAATACCTTCTTTGATGTAAACATTAACATTAAATTGCAGCATATAGTATATAGTGTATAGACAACATAAGTGGATCGATCTTCATCACATAAATAGAAGATGATAAATACAAAAAATTGTTTTAGCCTTAAAAAAATCAATATATTTTTTGCTAAAATAGAGTTTTGCACTGTTGGGATTATGTAGCCAGGAGTTGAGTTGCAGGGTCTCACAAGTCACAATTAGGGTTAGACCCACCATGTTTCTTTGCTTGTTTGATGTAACTTGTTATGCCACACACTTTGTATTTTTGTAAGTATACTCCCAACAATCTTACAGGGCATTCCAGAAATTAAGTGGCTGTTGACAGGGAAAAGTGAAAGCAGAAGAGAGAGAGAAAGAGAGGTCTTATCTGGCATGCATGTGCATTAATGTATATAGTGACTAAATCCCTTTATAATTGTGAAAGCTTTATTTTTTACAAGTATATTTTATACCCTGAAATGATAGAGGGGGAGATTATCCTCTCACAGTAAAAGTTTGAACCATAATTTGAAAAAAAATTATATTTAATGTTGGACAGTAATAATAATGTATTTGGTAAGATTAAGAAATTAGTTTAAAACTTATAAAGTAGTTTAATAATATAAAAATGTTTAATAAATATTTTTAAATAATTTATTGTAGGAGTCTTTAGTGTATGCACTATAAGTTACTTTAGCATATAACTTATTATTCTGGGGTACGAGTCTAGTTGATATACCAAAAAGTTCATAATGATGTTTATAAAGAACTTGTAACTTATTTAATTTTCTTTAATTTTGGTATATATATATATATATATACATATATATATATGTATATATATACATATATATATATATACATATATATTTTATTTATTATTATTTATTTCAATCTTATCTATACAGTTGATCATTGTATTGTTTTTAATATTTGTTAAGTTACTTTTTAATTTTTTATATATTTTAGATTTAAAAAAATAATATTACAAATTTAAGTAATCAAATATTTCATTATATGATCATAATAAAATTGTAAAAAAAATTAATCTAATAGTAGTTTAAATTGATGAATAAAAAATAATTTTATAAAAAAAAATAAGTTTGATTGATATATTATGTCAAATATATTATAAGAATGGTTTAGAAAAAAACACATGTGCAAGTGGTACAATTTTGTGAATCTTAGTTAAACCTTAATTAATTAGAAATGGATGAGAAATTGTTGCTTACAATTTTTAGTGTTTGATAAAATTATATGCTAAAAGATAAGAGTAAAATTAGGACTAATTAAAGCTGAAAAACTATTAAAAAGAAAAAAAATAGGACAATACATGATAGTTTTAAAAGCTTTTAAATGTAAATTTTAAAATAATACATAATTGATTAAAATAAATTTGAGTTAGGTTTTAACTCACTTTTGAATTCATTTACTTTTAACATACGTTGAATTTTTTTATAAATATGTATATTAACAAAATATGAAATAACTTTTATAATTTAAAATAAATTTATGCGTGAGTTAAAAATAATCTGTAGAAAAACTAATATCAAAATTTTTCTATAAATTAATTCGTATATAAAATAATTTTAATTCATAAAAATAATTCTTATTTTTTCCTAAAATATTTATAAAAAACGGTACACATATGTGTCCCATTTTCGTTCTCTCCTAATTGCCCCGATACAATTGTTGCAACTATATTGTAATCTTTGACAAAACAATGGTTACATAATTATTATCACTACTGTTACTGTTCATTTTTTCTCCATTGTCATGTAATAATTTAAGATTATAATCTTTATCAAAGTTATAAGTATTATTTTCATAATAATAATATTATTATTATTATTATTATAATTATAATTATTATTATTATTGTTTTTACTTTTGTTACTATCACTCTAAAAACATCTTTCTTATAAAGTCATTTAAAAATCATGAGTTTAAATTCCAAATTTTATATCTCAATGTGCTCTAATATAACATAAATTTAAGACTTAAAATTTTAAATAAAACTCATAATTTTAAATAAAATTCAGATAATAAAAATAAAAATATTATTTTCATCTTAAAACCAACCACTTTACTAGCTCAAAATAAATTATTTTTATACTGAATCTTATAAGACTTGTGCATTTAAAAAGAAAAAAACTATATTCCAGTCTTAAAAAATATGATACCATAAAATTAAAAGAATAAATTAAAACATGATATAATGATAAAAAATAGAGATGACTTAATATTACTCTTTACTATCATTATCTATACTACTACCACTATTAGTTATTCTACGTTAATCCTAATTTACAAGTATAAAATTCATATTTTCTTAATGTTCGTAATTTTCAAGCAATCAAAATACTATAATGATACTATTTGAACCTATTGCAGCGGGTTTTTGATACTCACCTTCTACCAAATTAGTGCTTGTTGATTCAAGGATACAGTGTGTAAAACTAAAAATAAACATTAAAAGGATTTCAAGAACAATTAAAAAAAAGTTTGATAAAAATGACATATCACCATGGTTTAAGAAGAATATCTACTTATAATAGAAACGGAAGAATAAACAGAAAGTACCACCATTATTACTATCCCTTTTTAGAAACTGAACCAAAAAAACACAAAACACTATAAGAAAAAAATTATTTAAAGATTAATTTTTAGCTACCAAATGAAATAGTTGCTAATTGTAACCAAAATAGTTATCAAATTAGATTTTAGTTGCTAAATAACTATAAAATAGAAATAATGATTAAATTTAGTGACAAATTAAATCAAGATAATTGATATCTACCATTAGCTACCGAGATTTGAGTGATCAATATCATTAGATTCTAAATTAGTCTAACTTAATTAGATACTAATTATTTTAACCTAATTAGTCACTAAATTTCAATCATTACTTCTATTTTATATAGTTATTTAGCAACCAAAATTTAATTTAGTGACTATTTTTATCACCATTAACAACCATTTTGTTATATAAAAATTGGTCTCTAAATGATTCTTTTCTTATAATGAAATTAAAACTAACATCACAAAATAACAAAGTGGGAGTTGACTACTGAGTTTATTTATTTTAATCCAAAAGGTCAGTGTATTATATAAATATTAAGTTAATATATTTTTTATTAGTTGAGTTTACCGAATTGATTAAAGGTCTCGTTTCTTTTAAACTGATTGATAAATACTACAAAAATTCTAATAAGAAAACTACGATAAAAGTAAACATTATAAACTCAAATATTACACAGTAGTGTTTCAAGAAAAATATTATAAATTATAGATGTCAAAACTTTATGATTGTACCTTCTGACCCTTTTATTGTAGTCTAACCAAAATAATATTTTATCATTAACATTAAGATGTAATATTAAGGGAGTGTTTACTAGTAGTTTTTTTTTTTTCTTTTTCGGAAAAAATAGGAGTGCTAAATTTTTATGCTCAATGGATTTTTCTGAGGCAAAAAGAAAAAGTAAAAGTTTTCGGTAATGACTTTTAGACATAAAATTCTCATAAAAAGTCAAAATAATTGGATTTCTATGTATTCTCTCACCAACAGCTTCATGCTCTTTTCTCTTTCTCTTCTCCTGAAAAAACGGAAGAATGTTGTAAAATAATTATGTGAATTTTGGTATGAACTATGTATGACGAAGTACCTGCAGATCTTTAACTGTTTTAAAATATGATATAACTTTGTCATGTTTCAAATCTAAGACACTCTCTATACATGGTAGAAAAAGAAACCCAACACTTCTTAAATTATTCAATGGGAGCCACGGAAATATTCAGTACTAATCAATCATAAATAAATTTATATATGAGATTAAGATATTTTTTTTAAACTTAAAAAATTAATATATATATATATATATATATATATATATATATAAATTATTATTTATTAATTTTTTTTATAAATTTTGTTATAGCTAATATTTTATCATTTTTTATCAGAATAAATCTATATTTTATATAATTAAATTTTATAATAAATAAATATGATTAAATATATAAGTTACATTATCATTAAAATTTTAATAAATAAATATTTATAATATATAAATTGTATTTTAAATTCGAATAGGTGATATATCATTAGTAGATTTCACAACAAATTAAAGTAAGGGTTAAAATCATATGTTTCTATAATTAGGTCTGAAACAAATATTACCATTTTGTTTCTTATATAAAGGATCATCGGTATTACTTATTAAACTAACATTTTAAATGTACTTCCCATTATTAGATTTATTCTTTTGATTATCTTGAGCACACAAGTAAAATATATTTCTACTTATGTATAAAAAAAAGGCACAAAACGCCATGGTTGAGTTTATGTCCTTTATTGACGAAGGAATTCTCCAGCTCAAATACCTTAATTTTCTTTCTAAAGCTTCATTTTGTTTAGAAATTAAATTAACACCTCATTACACCAATGCAATTTACACTTTTTCTTCCTTGATTATAAAAGGGTCAGGAATGTGTATCCATTTTTCTTCGACTTTAACCAAATAATGTGTATCGTGTAACTGTTTTTAGTGATTGAAATGTAATATTTTATTGTTTGAGATTAATACAACATTTTGTGTTCACATATGACCATATTTATATATATAAAAGATAGAACCTTGCTATTTTATTTTAATTTCATTTCTTAAACTTTACTTTAATGGAAGTCTGTTCACTTTTTTAAGTGCTTAAATATGCCATATATTTGATGATATGTATCTAGCTCTAAAGTTGCTCTTGGTTGATTTTGTGGCCATTTCCTCCACACAAAATTACGCTTTTGAATTTTGGACTTGAATGAAATGCACATGGGTAGTTTTAATGTATATTTATATTATATATTAATCTTTAATTTCTTAAAATTTTAATAATACGAAACAAAAAAGTTTCTCAAATCTAACGCACTAAATATAATTAGTACTAAGTATAACTTTAATATTTTGATTATTGTGATAACTTTATAGGAAGATATATGGGATGGGATGATATTATGATAACTTTGATTATTGTATTAAGTATAAGAATCCATTAGAAAGTGAGATACATATATTATTAGTAGTCTAAATCACATAAATCAAAATATATGATAAGAAGAATTTGAACAAGATTTCGATATTAGATTTTGTAAAGTATTTACAAAGAATTATTCTAGTACAAGAGTTTAGGTTGAATTATCAATATTGTTTTTAAAGAGTTAGACATTAGTTATTGATAAGACATAATTAATATGAATTTTTTAAAAGATATGAAATCTGACAAATTATTTTAATGTCATAAAAGATATAATGAAAGATTTATGTAGTTTTAAATTTTGAATGGTGTTTAACTTGTTGTTGTTTGTTCTTTAGATTGAGAATATAAAGTGGTATGATTTATGTTAAGCTTGTGAATTGTAACTTGTAACACCATAATTATTCAATTTTTTCATTTATTTTTTAAAATATTTTAAAATTGTGAAATAAAATTTGTGAAGTAATTTGAATCAAGATTTATTAAGATTATGGCCTTGAAAATAATTAAAACATGTAAATTTTTCAATTTTCTTTAAAGTTTAAGACAAAACAAAGATAGGACTTAATTAGACATACACAACAAAATAATTTAAGTTCTATCAAATTAAATTCATGTCTAACAAAATCACCACAAAGTAGAAGATTATAATTAGTCAAAAATATGTATTCTCCCTCCAACTTTGCCAATAATAAACTAAGCTATCACAAATCTTAAAAGTTAATATAAACTCGGGTTCTAAATATCTCAAACTTTTAATATACTTTCAAAATTTTATTATTTTTCACATTTAAATGAAAAAAAGTTATATTCACACTTAAAATCAAAGGGACTAATCATTGTTACATGTTGTCATTTTCCTCCTTGAAAAAAAGTGACAATTCCCTTACCCCTTATCTCTCTGAAACTTTATCATGCCATCTCAAAATTTACAACATAATTCTTAAATTACATGAACAACTAAATTTATCATATCACATCACACTATAATTATGAATAATAACCAAACATGCCAAAATAAATCAAGTTTATCATGAAAATCATATTGTAAATGCATTTAAATAGAAATCAATTTTACTATCATCATAATTATTTAATACTCTGAAACTTATAATATCAATATTTTATTATTCATATTTGTATCTCTTGAGATCATACCCATAACATAATCATATTTTAAATACTCTTTTGGCACTCTAAACATTGCATTATACCTCTCGAGTCACAATGGTTTTAGGACAAATATTTTTAAATTATTTTTTATTTTAAAAAATTAGACTAGTGGTCTTACCTTTTGGCCCACAAATTTGACAGATTTGGTCGGACAACCCAATGCATGCTAGCAGGTTGAACAGGCAAAACACCAATCCCTCCTGCTAAATTCTGCAGACCAATGAAAATCCACATTGCTACCTACAAATTTTACCATTAACGTGATTTAGGTTTATGCCTTAGTTGTTCTTCAAATTTATTGTTTTATTTAATCAATTTTAAGAATTAAAGAATAATATTTAAAAATGATTAAGCTATGATGATTTAAGAATGGTTTTTCAATTTAGTTGTAGTAACTTTTTGAATTTGAATTTTGGATTTAGTGGTTTTAAACTTAAATTAAATGTGAAAAATGAGTGCAAGTACAATAACTGGGTAATGAGTATGAGATCAGGCAGAATGAATTAAAGCTTAAGATTTAGGCTTAAACTTGTGAGTTATGGCTATAATGCACAGTATCACCTTTTAAATTTAAGATGTCCTTTTATTTGGGGTTTTTTTTACTCTATTATTATAAATCAGTGAGCTAAATAAATATAGTTCATAGAGAGGCATTGACCTATATAGTTAGAGTTTGTAGCACCAATACAATCTCCTAAATAATAAGATCTGTTTAATAAGAATAAACTATTCTTGTATAATTCTATGTGGGTGTTAGTTTGAATACACAACTAAAGTTGTCATTCCTACATAAAACTAGAGTTGTTGAAATAGAGCTAGTCAAATAACTTGACTCAAGTAACCGTAGATAGGGTTTGACTATAATCTAAAAATACATAACCTAAATTTAATTAACTTCTTTTGTTAGTTTGATCAAACTAGCCTATAAAAAAACTAATTAAAAAGTATTAAAACATATAATTAGATCTAATCATTAAAGCTAGTTTCATTACATTTAAATTTAAAGAAAAATATTCATTTTATCTTTCAGATTTTAAAAAAATATTATTTAAAAAATGTTATTATGGTTTGATGATCACGGAACCTATAGTTAAATTGAATCTAACTTATTTGATTATTCCTAGTTTAGAAGTTATCAATTGATAATTAACTTATTGGATTATAAAATGTTTAATAAGATTAACTATTAAATTAATTAGTAAATATAAAATGACATAAAAGGATATAATTTCATAAATTTTGTTATCATTGTATTTTTTAGACAAAAATATGTCATTATAATTATAATATAGATTCTTTTAAATAAAAAATCATTATTCAACTTTTTAGTAATTCTATTCTTTTTTAAAAAGTTGTATATATATATTTTTTATTTGAATAAGTCATTTTATTTATTTTAAAAAATTTCAATTGTTTTTTTGTCCATTTAAACTATTTTTACATTGAATTTCCTTTTTACTATTTTTATTGTGTATAACTTTCACATATAATGAAATATTATTTAGTTCAATTTAGTTCAATTTATAATATTAAATATTCTTAATTTGAACTACATAAAAAAATGTAAGCCAACAATTACTAAAAATATTACAATAATTAGTCATATCTATAAAATTAAAATAAGTAATAATAAATAAAATGAAATTAAATATAATAAGAAAATATACTATTATTTTTTTCTAAGAAAGAAAAAATATATAATATAATGGTATACTAAGGGTGTCAGAATCCTTACACCCTTATTATGAATATATATAGTATAACAAAATAATTTTCTTGTAACTCTTCACTAAATTAACTCATAATATTAGACACACATATTTTTCACAAGTCACGACCTACAAATATAATAATAATGTGTCTCATTTCACTTATGCATAATTATAATATATCCATTCTCCATGTGCCTTTCATGTAACTTTTTCAACAAAAAAATTTGTATAGGCTTTAATTATATATGTTACTAGGATTGATTTCGAAAAACATGTGATAATTCCCTTAATAAAACCATAGTTATAAAAAAACGTTATTTAACAAATAACATCAACAAATGCCTTTACCCTAATAGAGCATATATAAAACAGAGAAATAACCTGGTTAGATAATGTAATTCAGGTAGTAATTTTTCTTTGTTATTTAATATAATTTTTTTGACAAAAATACCAATTAGAATATGCAAAATTAACTTTAAGTATCTTATTTATGATTAGAATATACAAAATTAGCTTTAGATACCTTATTTATGATTCATATGTTTATACTTTCAATTGAACATAGTAAAAAAAATTTACCATTATCACTTTGTCATTTCTGAATAAAATAAAGATGTTTTTGTTCTTATATGCATTTAATGACAAACAACCACATTATCTTCCAAATATTATCACTTTTGTTGAGGTCAGGCAGACAAAACTGAAACAAATATTGGGAAGTGTTTTTTTAGCAGATACTAATGAAAACTTCGAGGTGCAAGCTAAAGCCAGCTAAAATAATTATGAGCTAAAATATTTTAAAATACACTAGTTTTAAATATTTTATTAAATATTTTTATGTTGAACAAATTATATCATAAACTAGATAGGTTTGTAATTTATGAGCTAGAATATTTTAAAATAAACTATATTCAAATATTTTATTAAATATTTTTATGTTGAACAAATTATATCATAAATTAGGTAGGTTGTGGCTACTTTATTGGGTTTACAAAACATATTGTGATTGGTTATTTTTCCTCGTGGACCAAACACTTATTTTAACATCTACATGTGACTACCAAACCATTTCTCTTTTAACCTTTTAAATTTATTATAAATAATTCGTTCTTTTTTATATATTTGATATTCTTAATTTTTTATCTTCAAATTTACATTTTTTTCAGTTCTTTCTTTAAATTAATTTTCAATAATCTCTATAACATTACTTCATAACTCTAGCTATTCATTACAAATATTAAATATAATTTATAGATTTCAATTTTTTAATTAATTTTAATAATAATAATAATATGATTAATGTATTGAGAAGCTATTTTTAAAAAAATAATTGTATAAAATAAATATTTTTCCTATACAATGTGTAAGAATATATATATATATATATATATATATATATATATATATAGGAAGTTTTAATTTACTTTTTGTTATTCTGCATTATCATATCACTTCTAAAACTTTTTTTCTTAATTTACTTCCTGTGATTTTAGTGTATCACCTCATTTCTAAAACTTTTCTTAAACCTTTATTGCAATACAAGAGTCTTATAATATCATGGTTAATGTTGTATATAATTGTTTCTTATAATCTAAGGTTTTAAATTTTATGTCATAATCAGATGGGAAAATCCTATAAATCTTATATCTTAAAACTTAATGATCTTGTATATGAGTTAATATTTTCATAGTTTCATTAAGTGCAATTTTGATATCTAAAAATTTAATAACACATTTAATCAGATTTATGAAATTAAATAATTTTGATATCCCAACTAAATTGATACCTTATTTTTCAATTATCACATGCCTTCTTTTATTTTGATTTATCTGATACTTGTAAAGTTTAAGACTATATTAATACAAAATAGTGTGTAAGTGAAGTGTAATTTTTTATCAACAAATTAAAATCCAATAAATATATATATATAGAGAGAGAGAAAATATGAGTGATATTAAATTTTTTTGATGGGCACGTTTCCCATAATGTTTCAAATCAAAATTATGATAATAAAATTTTAAGATTGAAAATTATAAAAGAAAACTTATTTTCATTGAAACGAGGAAAAACACTTCAGATAAAACAAATGTTTCATATACTTTATTTAGTTGTGAGAAAAAAAAATTGATACTTTATTACAAAGAGATGAGATACGTTATCCTGACTGATCTTCTCTGTAAAAAAAAAAAATAAGAATGACAAATGATAAGAATTTGAAAGTTAATATTTTTATTGATTTATGTAATCAAACCTTTAACACCATATATTAAGAAACCGATGGAGTTTTATGATTGCTATTAATTTTCATTAATCAAGTAATTAATTTTGTTATTATAATGGATGAAATGCATGTCTAACATTTTTTATTTAAAATTAGATAATATCTTAGTATTGGAGCATAGTTAATTTTAGAAATTATTGAAATTCTAAATATGCAATTAAATTTTTATTGAATGAGAATTACATCCATAAAACTTCAAGGATAAAAAATGAATTTAAACCCATTTCCAGTGTTTTGATAATATTTTAAATATTTTTAATTCCTTTACTAGTTTGCTGAGATACTTACTAAAATTTCATAATCTATTTTAAGAGAAAAAAGTGCACTTTTCAACCCAAAAAATCTTTATTTACTTCACAAACTTTCATCATGTTTACAAACTTTAAAAATGCCTTCTATTTCTAGATTATTCTTAAAATTTTGGTAGTCTATCTAAATGTTTTTTTAGTGGAAATAAAACATTTTTTATTTTCTCTACAAATATTGCCAAAAATTGCTCTGTCATTTAATTACCCTAATGAAATTTCTCTCACCTTGCATATATAAATACACATTGAAACCTCTACCTATTCACATTCACTCTCATTCTTCTTTCTCCCCTTTGTTCATTCTTAGAAAACCATTTCATAGAAGGGTGTCACTTTGTGATGAATGATCTTTTTAGTGATCTTCCACAGCTTTCTTGAACTGTGTTTTGTTTGAGGCTTCTACAATGAAGGCCATCAATACAACAGAGATTCTATAAGCACAATTCAAGAAAGTTGTGGAATATCACTGAGATGATCTGCTTAAATTCCTCTTCCATTTAACTCCTCTCTCATATATACGCCATGTCCCTCTTTCTGCACAATCTGTACACAACAACACCAATGTTGTTGTTGTTTTTTTTTTTTTTTTTTTTTTTTTTTTTTTTTTTTTTTTTTTTTTTTTTTTTTTTTTTTTTTTTTTTTTTTTTTTTTTTTTTTTTTTTTTTTTTTTTTTTTTTTTTTTTTTTTTTT
>Ga0099825_1006492_pt1 | contig 14590 bp, 8 predicted proteins | sample SiratroredBW_FD_76838 | JGI IMG/M metagenome (GOLD analysis project Ga0099825, IMG submission 76838) | Root nodule microbial communities of legume samples collected from California, USA - Siratro red BW | ecosystem: Host-associated > Plants > Roots > Nodule | place: USA: California | collected... | reverse complement strand
ATTTACAAAATCTTTTATGCATTTTTTTATAATTTATTACATTTTTTATATATTATAAAAAATTCCATTAATATATTCCTTTTAAAAAAAAAAAAAAAAAGAATTGTTTTTTTTCTTTATGCATGCATCTATAAAAAAAATTCATTCAAACATATATCATATACGCATTCCAAAAAAAATCATGCATTCATAAATGCATTTTCTTATAAAAAAGATTCATTCAAACATACATCATATATGCATTCTAAAAAAATTTCATGCATTCATAAATGCATTTTCTCAAAAATAATTCACTCAAACATACATTATATATGCATTCCCAAAAATCATGCATTTATAAATACATTTTTTCACAAAAAAATATTCAAACATATATCATATATGAAATCCCAAAAATTTCATACATTCATAAATGTATTTAAAAAAAAGTCCAAAATTTTATAGATATGTTTTCTCAAAAAAAGATTTAAAAAAAAAGAAAAAAAATGAAAATGTGGTGAGTCATTTGTTTATGGATCATTGAATTCACAAGCTTGCAAATAATAATAAAATGGGATCATTCAAGCGAAGTGTTTAATAAAGGTAAAAATTGGTTTTTCTAATGAAACATTCATGTTTATGGAGCTTATTACTTTTGGCCTTCCCAAAATTTTCGAGCTTCCTAAAATTACCAAGCTTCCCAAATTTTCCAAGATTTCCTAAATTTCCAAATGAAAGGATTACCCCTAAGGGTTATTATTGCCTAAAAATTGGTACATTGGGGCAGAAACGTCATGATCCTGTTGGTTAGCTAAATGATTAATCTCCTATCTCTATTCTCCAGGGGCATTAAAAAAAATAAAAAAAAATAAAAGTCCATTAGATTGAAAACCCGCAAGGGCGATCTAAGCAAAAGATAGGGCAAAAAAAAAAGAGATAGAAAAATAAAATGGAACGTGTTGGAAGTCATTAAATTTTATTTCATTGTTAATCTTTTGAAAATTAGGCAATCATGATTCGAAATGATATATGGCCATGTTTCTTCATCTTAAACAGTTTTACAAATCCTTTGCACCCTCTTTAAGCCAAAAATAAATATTTCTTTCAAAATACCTTAAATAAGGATCATCAATGTTGAAACTTAGTATAAGGTCTCGATAAAAAAGTTCATAAACAATTTTATATGTCAAAAATTCTAATTCATCAAGAAATGAGCATTGTCAGAAATTCCAAGTTTATAATGGAGAACATTCTTCAAAGAAGAAGTGCACCAAAAGCTTCTCAAGATTGAAAAATAAAAAGAAAAAGGAAAGAAGAAAAGAAGAGTGTGAAAAAAAATAGAGAAATCAAGAAAGGAAAAAGATAGCTCATAGAAAAAGACCTCATTGTACACATTATTTGATTGATGGTCCTTGTTTCAAAATATGTAACCAAAAAAATTGAGTCTTTATATCCTTTTCTTCATAACCCTTTAACCCTTACCGCGTTACAAGCACAATAAAGTCTATATTTATTGATGAATGATTGCCTATGATTTTCACAAAGTTTAACTTTGTAACAAAAGGACGTGACTGATAATACGTGTCGAAAAAAGTGAAAAAAAGGAAAATGCTTATTAGAATGCTCTATTACAAGGGAGTTAATTATCAACAGGCCAACTGAAGTAATAATGGGGCAATATGATACCCAAACCATTCTTCACATATATAAAAGCTGGGGCAATCTGGTTTCTTTCATACCCTTGCTACCCCACATAAATAGGCCATCCTTCATACATATCTCATTGTTACCCTTGTACATACCAACTGGGACAATCTGGTTTCTTTCATACTCTTGCTACCCCAATCCTACCTCACAAAAATAGTTAATCCTTCATTATCCTTATACATACAAACTGAGGCAATTTGCATGAATTGTCTTCTTTTAGGATCAGCCTTTTACGCTATCCTTATTTTCTTTCGAACCAAGTTGTTCATACCTTCTAAGCTTAAAGCTCACATAGCCAAGCCAATGCACCAAAATTGGGGCACCAAAACTGGGACAATCCTGTTGGAAGATTTGCACGCCCAGTATCTTTCAAATACCTCAAACTTCCTAAACACTTACCCTTTACCCATGGGTTCGTGCATCTAAGCGGTATTTCCAAAAGGAAAGTTGATGGCTACACCATGTTGACATTAGCTTCAAATGACCCTGAATATATAGTGAATTCAATTATTACCAAGAATTTCTGATTCTACACCGTACATATTCTTGAAAAACAAACAAAGAAAATCTTTTGTACATATTGAAAAATCATGAAAAAAAAATCATTTGTACGTATTTGAAATATTCATCATATATACATTATCATTCAAGAAAATCAAAAACAAAATTTCATGCTTGCATCATTCAAAAAGGAACAAAAAAAATTAAATTTCATGCATTTTCATTTAAATTAAAATTCATATTCAACCAAATTTCATGCATTCAAACATGTAATTTCATTCAAATTAAATTTCATATTCAATCAAAAAATTCATGCATTCATAAATATATCATTCGAAAGAAGAAAAAAAAATCAAATTTCATGCATTCAAACATGCATTTTCAAAATCCACATTCAAGCAAAGTTTCATGCATACGTATGCATTCTTCAAAAAGAACAAAATCAAAAATTCACATTCAAGCAAATTTCAGGCATTCAAGTATGCACTTTTCATTCAAAAAGTTCACAAAGTTTCATGCATTCATAAATGCATTCTAGAAAAAAGAAACAAAACAAAAAAAATTTCTTGTAGTGTCATGCATCCAACATATATATTTCAACAAAGAAAAATTAAACTTCGTGCAAATCAACAAAAAATATTTTTAGGGAAAAGACTCAATGTTGTACCCCAATTAAAGAAATGACTCAATGTTGCATCTCTTTTTGAAGCAAGGGCTCTACGTCGTATCTTTATTTTAAATTTTCAATAGCTTTGAAGAATGGACTATACGTCGTATCTTCATTTTAAATTTTCAACAATTTTGAAGAATGGGCTCTAGGTAAAATATGTAAAATATGTTATGTACTTACTTTAAGTGGATAATATTATTATTAAAACATTACTTTTGTATTAAAAAAATCTAATATTAAAAATTACTTTATTGTATTCAAAGATTTAATTTGTATTAAGCTTTAAAAAAATTACAAATAATATACTTTAGATTGTACAACCATAATACATATTTTATATTTTAAAATGTACATCCAAATATACTTTTGTATTCTGAATAGGGCATTTCAAAATACAAATTTAAAAAATAAAATTAAAATTAATATATGGTTTCAAATCATGGGATGCAAAACGCAATGACAGAGAATTCATCACTGGTTAAAAACTTCGGCTCCATATGCAGGCTCATAACACATTCTTAACAATACTTTGAGAAGATTTAGATTTTTGATTTCCGGAATCACCCTAAAATAAATTCAGAATAGATTCTAAATTATTGAAAACTTCGTGAAAATTTTTACTATCGACCGTTTGACATAATTCATTGAAAATTGTTAAAAATTTATTAAAAATCATGGATTTTGAAACATATTTTAATTTTTTTCAATTTTTTTAAATATATAGTTTAGAATTCTTTAATACACTTTGAAGAATATTTTTCCAAATGTATAAAAAATTATTTTCATTATTTTAATAAAGTAAAAAAAAGAAGAAAGAAAATATCGAAGTAAAAAAAAAAAAAACAAAACTAATACTGTGGTTAGGTGAAAGTTATTTAGGATCATAATTAATTTATTTGAAGAATTTAGAATTCTTTAAAGAAAAAATAATTCTTTGGATAAAGAAATTGAAATTTAAAATTGCTTTAGGACATTTTAAATTAAGCAAGACAGTAGAATTTAAAACTCATCCAGTGATTGATATCAGGTTCATTTGTTAATTTTATAATCCGGTTTCACTACTGTTCTGATATTTTGTGTTATGTTATATTGTTTCATGGTTACAGAATTTATTTATATTCTGCTATTTTATTTTCAGGAATCATTTTTAATATGATATGATGACAATGAGGTTATGGTCTAATTTTTGGTAAATATTATGAGAGTTGTGATTTGAAAAAAAATTTAATCATATTTTATGATAGGTGTTAAATGTTCTTATAAAGATTAAGCAAGAACTGTTCAAGATAGATTTGAAAAAACTTTAGAGAAGCCAAACTAAATATCGATTTGGATCCTATAAAAGGTGGTTACTTGTCGAGAGAAACATTGAGTGAAGTCACCTGCAGATGATTTTCTGATATTCAAATTAGTAAAAGGTAGAGAAATATTTAAAAATATTAATATAAGTAATAAAAGAGAGAAATTAAGTAAATACTTTTTAGAGGGTCAAACTATATTTATAGACTTTTGAGTTTAAGTTAGAATATCTAACAATGAGTTGTTATTGAGCGTAGATGGAGTCTGTTATAACAAAATCAATTTTCATGTATTTTAAGTTGTTTGAATTTATAAGTAATTTTATCTGCAATTCTTTGAAGCCAGTAATAATACCTTTGAATATATTCAATCTACATACAAATTTAACTTTTGATATATGTAATACCCAATTATTTTTCAAGTGAATTTGTGAATTACATTAATGATAATACTAATCTAAATAACTTAAAAAATTGGATGAAAATAAGTGATTAGGGTTGTGAAAGAAGAAAACCAGAAATTGAGGTGAAAAGATGGACGTCCGGATCTGATAGGATTTGAAGAGAGTCGCCACGGCGTGGGGACGGAGGGAGAGACGGTAGAAGACTGAGGCACCAGAAAGAAAAGAAGAGAAAGAGTGGGAATGAGGGATGGAATAAAAATAAAAGTGTGTGTGAGGAAAAAAAGGTCATCATATATTTATCTACCCTATCGTTTTACTCATTTGTCCCTCAATTTCAATATATAACTCTTCTGTCTCCAATAATAATTTATAACTATTCTCTGTTTTCTGTTGCATACCATTTTAATAGTAAATATTTACTTTTATTCTCTTCATTTTAAAATAAAAGTTTAGTATTTTATTTTAAATAAATTTATATTTATAATTCAATTTTAGTTTAATATATATTGTATTTCTTTATTTTAAATATAGTAAAAAATAAATTAGTTAGTTAAAAAATAAGATAAATTAAATAAAATCAAAATTGTAGAACTTTTAAAATAGGCAGATCTTGAAATGTCTATGGAATAAATAAGAAAATTAAACTAATATTTAAGTTTTCATTTTTTTATTAGTAATAATATTAATAAAATATTTAAACTTTTTTGCAATATCTGTTCCGAAAATTATGTGATAATTGGTCAGTACAATTAAAAAATTAATATGCGTCTCTCTTAGTTATTTAACTAGTTCTTTAAATATTTTTATAAATATAGTTAAATTTATCAGGTGACAAAAGATAATTAAGAATGACAAATAAATAATAAATAAATAAAATAATAGCTAAAAGTTGTATGATAATAGAAAAAATTAATCAGATAATAGTTTTTTTCAAATATATATATATGTCATGAAATTGTAAAATTAATTAGGTTGTAAAAGAATAAAAAGTATAAAATGGAGTAAAAGAAAAGAATAAAAGCGAATGTCTCAAATAAAAGATACAAAAGATATATTAATATTGTTTAAAAGTGTGCAATACACAAGGTCAATAAAGAGTTATTAATTTATTCTATGTAACATTCCTCTTAAATTAATGGTTGAATTTGAAACAATTATTATTCTATTTTAAAATAATTGAAAAGGTGAAGCATAATATGTCAACAATTTATTGAGTGTCAAAGACCTGATAAAGATTAAATTCTTTTTGTTGAATGAAGTCACAAACGAAGTGTAATCAAAGTGTTTGCTTTTAGAATGCATAATTAGATTAGTGGCGAAAAGAACAACTCTAAGATTATGTGAATATAGTACTGGAGGTAAGATGTGTATACAAAGCTCATGAAGAAGATTACAAGACCATATGATTTCAGTCAATTATGTGAATATAGTACTGGAGGTAAGATGTGTATACAAAGCTCATGAAGAAGATTACAAGACCATATGATTTCAGTCAAGATAGCTGCAATACTTAGTATTCAACTTCAATTGTATTATGAGAGACAATTTTTTGTTTGTTTGATGCCCATGCTATGAGAGCACATAAGTATGAAAAGAATATATAGACGTAGAGGAATCAGCGGTAGGATTTGAGGAGCAAAAGAAGAACCTAAGAATCAAACTAAGATTGAGACTTCAGAGAGTTGTAAGAATTTGTTGTTGTCAGATGAGAAAGTTATTATCATCCAACTTGAATTAATTGATGTAGTGAAGTTATGAGAGATTGCATACGTTAAAGGAAAGGCGGAATTGTTAGGTATTCAAGTGTGAGTCTAAGTCCCACATTGTGTAGGAATGAGAAAGTTGAGCAACATATAAGAAAGAAGACCCATAAACCTAATGCATTAAGGTTTTGGGTTGAAGGTGGTGTCATTCCCTTGTGTGGGTTTGGCTCAGTTCTCATTCTTGTGAAATCTCCCGTGTTTCCCCCCTCGAATTACCCAACAAGTGGTACAGAGCCGATGGTTTGCGACTTGGGCGAGTACAGTTTGACCCTGTATCGAAAGTCTTCCTGACGGAGGTTTCGGGGAAGCGTGTCCAGTTTAAGTGTGTAAACGGCAGTACAAGAAGTGAGGGTCCTTTGTGATTAAGGTACTTGTGTTTGAAAATGCTTCCGCTCGAGGGGGAGTGTACCAATGTTGAAGGGACTCTCACTTGAGGGGGAGACTTGTTAAGTATCCAAGTGTGAGTCTAAGTCCCACATTGAGTAGGAATGAGAAAGTTGAGCAACATATAAGAAACAAGACCCACAAACCCAATGCCTTAAGATTTTGGGTTGAAGGTGGTGTCATTCCCTTATATATTGGCTCAATTCTCATTCTTGTGAGATCTCCCCATGTTTCCCCCCTCGGATTACCCAACCAGAGACACATTTGAATTATTTGATTTGAGAAAAATAAAGATTTTAAAAAATCACATTCATTTCAATCATTTAATTAAAGATACGGTCTTAGTATATACATTATAGGGTTCTAATACTTTTCCTACACGTAACCGACTCTTAAAATCTAATCTGATTTCGTAGACCTTTCCTTATATTTGGTTTTCCATAGTTTATCGTAATAAACTATGATAGTGACTTCTCTCTGTCTTTATTTTTTTTAAAATATTATTTTATTATCCCGTAGTGACCTCAGCTACTACAACAGTACATAACCTTTGTTCCAATAATGAAAATAAGAATACCTTCTTCTGTAGAGTCCAATAGTGACACAATTTGAGACAATATTCTAACTACTTGCATGGGTTAAAACCTACAAAACCAACATCCTCTGTCAATAAAAATCAGTGTTAAATAAGCTTTACCTGATCTTAAGTAAAGCATTTGATACACAATAGAGGGTTTAGACACCAATTGGAATAAGAAAATCTTGCCCTAGGGTACTTGTTCGTTATCCAAATTCATAAATTGACTTGTGTCATACTAAAGATTTCATCCATATCAACCTTAAAATTTCTGAAGATGAGGTTGTTCTTATGTAACCAGATACTCCAAATAATCTCTACCAATATAGTATCCTATTGCAACTGGTGTCACAACGGTGACGATGAACAAAATAAAATTATTTTTTGAAAACAGAGGAGTCGCCACCATAGTTTATTATGGAAAAACTATGGAAAACCAAAAAAATTGATAAATCAAGTATGTGAAAACCAAATTTTGAGTCTGGGAGTCGGTTACGTGTGGGGAAGGTATTAGCACCCTATAACGCCCGTCCAAAGATAGTACCTTTAATTAAACAAGTAAAATAAGTGTGATTTTATAAAATGTTTATTTTTCGAAAGAAAAAAAAGCCAAAAAATAAAAATAAAAACAAAGAAAAATATTTTTTATTTCGAGGAAGGGCCCGACAAGGTTTGACCTTGCTCCTACGTATTTCCATTAGGGATGAAAAATAAAGGGTTACGTAGTTTTATGGATAAGATTGTTTGTCAGGTTGATATTTTTATTTGTGACATTTTATAATTAATTTTTTTATATTTGATATTAAAATTATTTATTTCCAAAGTTTCATATTAAATATCGTGTGACGCGTGTGGCCATTTCATATTTAAGAAACATTTGTATTAATAATATTAAATATCGTATGATGCGTATGGGCATTTGATATCTAATATTATTAAAAAAATAATATTCCAAAATTTTATTTCTAAAGTTTATATTAAATATCGTATGACGCATGTGACCATTTGATATTTAAAAACTTTAGAATAATAATATTAAATATCGTATGACACGTGTGGCCATTTGATATCTAACATCATTAGAAATTATAATATCCCAAAATTTTATTTCCAAAATTTTATATTAAATATCGATTGACGTGTGCGGCCATTTGATATTCAAGAAACATTTGGAATAATAGTATTAAATATCGTATGACACGTGTGGCCATTTGACATTTAACATTATTAGAAAATATAATATCCCAAAATTTTATTTCCAAAGTTTTATATTAAATATCGTGTGACGCATGCGGCCATTTGATATTTAAGAAACATTTGGAATAATAATACTAAATATCACATGACGCGTGTGGCCATATTTAACATTATTAGAAAATATAATATCCCAAAATTTTATTTCCAAAGTTTTATATTAAATATCATATGACGCATGCGGCCATTTGATATTTAAAAAAAACCTTAGAATAATAATATTACATACCTTATGATGCATGCGGCCATTTGATATCTAACATTATTAGCAAATATAATATTCCAAAAATCTATTTCCAAAGTTTTATATTAAATATCGTGTGACGCGTGCGACCATTTGATATTTAAGAAACATTTGGCATAATAATACTAAATATTGCATGATGCATGTGGCCATTTGATATTTAACATTATTAGAAAATATAGTATCCCAAAATTTTATTTCCAAAGTTTTATATTAAATATCATATGAAGCGTGCGACCATTTGATATTTAAAAAAAACTTAGAATAATAATATTAAATATCGTATAACGCGTACGACCATTTAATATCTAACATTATTAGCAAATATAATATTCTAAAAATTTATTTACAAAGTTTTAGTATCCCAATTTAATTTTTATTAATAATAAAAAAATAATAATTATAACACAATAAAATAAAAAAAATAAAACAAGCAAGATATAAGCTTAAAATATGGAGGTACACAAATAAAAAAGGTTGTAGTTTTGGGTCGGCCCCAAAGGCCCAGAATCATGTTTTATTATTTTGTTTAGGTTTGTGGTGCAATGGTAATATGGAGGGTACAAATAATTTTTTATTATTTTTTTTAGGTTGGTATGCAATGGTAATGTAGGGGGTGCGAATAGGAAGGCCCTAACTCCACAACCCTAGGCCATCATCACCTCAACCCTAAGCCACCACCACCTTACTCCAAACCTATGTTAGGTCTACCAACCCAAAGCGGCAGCGACGGCTTGGGAAGAACTGTGGGTGACCGCGGAGGTTGTTTTGGAGTGGTTTTGGGTGCTTTATTCCAACTTGACGAATCTGAGCTTTTGGGAGCACAAAATACATGGACAAAATACAGAGAAGAATATATGGAAGATGGAAAATGATGAATTTTTTTATTATTTAAGAAATAAGAATTAAAAAAAAAACAAAATTCCATAAAGAGCAAAAGGAACCCCTTTTTTTATTTTTTACTTTTATATGAAAATTAAATGATGAAGAAATAAAAAAAAAACATCACAGGAAGATAAGAACACACGATTTACAAATTTCAAATTTCAAGATCCATATAATAATCTAAATCTTACAAATCATACCTGTGAGTGTTCTTCAAAAATGATAGTCTCCTTTCCAAAAGTTCATTGCTTCTCAGTTTTAGACTGAGTGTGGATAGTAAGACAGGAGAATCAATCTTCTCTTCTTCTCTACTTTCTCTCTCTTTTTCCTCTTTTTCTTCGTATCTCTCAAAGTGATTAGCAGTTCTTTTTTAACGTAAGAGCAGTTATCACTTAAGTGAATCCTCTATTTTTATTATTTTATTTATTTTTATTCTGAACATAGTTAAGAGCAGTTTTGAAAGATTGACTCTTTCTTTTTTCTTTTTTTTATTATTAAAGATGAAGTGTAGAAGAACCTGAGATGAGACAGTTTGAGAACGGTCATATTTTATTTTTTATATTTTTTGTTATTGTGAAATGAGAACATGGGTGGTTTAGAGCAGTTTTAAGATTGACTAATTCTCCTTTTTATTACTATTATTATTATTATCTTTATCTTTATTTTTTTGTGAGAAGTTAAGATTGAGTGGGATGTTACTGAGAGTTGAGAATTTTTTTTTAATTTGTATTTTTTCTAATTCTTTTAGTTTTTTATTTTTTTCCTTTTTTAAGGAGAGAGATATTTTGGAATATCTCATTATCTATTATTTCACTCATCTTTTATCTCTTGATCAATCTTGAACAATTTTGAATAGTCTTGAACATAGCATAGCTCATAGAACCGAATCATCAATTTTTTTATACTTTTTTTAATTATTTATTTAACCGGACGAAATCGGTGACAGTTGCCCCTCTTTACTTAAGTTTTACTAATTTTCATATTATCAAAGTAAAGATTAAGTAAAGATAGAGACACAGATTTCGTTCGGGTATCTGCAAAAAATAAAAGAAGACTGAGATTTGGTGGTAGTGAGGTCAAACCTTGGACTGAGCCGAGAGGGTCACGCACCTTCACGATTGTAAAAGAGTGATGTTGGACCTTGGACTGAGCCAAAAGGGTCACGCACCATCACGATTGAAACAAAAAAGTGAGGTTGGACCTTGGACTGAGCCGAGAGGGTCACGCACCATCACGTGGTGAAAAGAAATGTGAAGCTGCAACCTTGACCTTATAAGGACGAGAGGGCTATGAATATATACTAGAGATGCGACTTTGAGTCCTTTCTCCAAATACCAAAAAGTAAAATTGTTGAAAAATAAAGTGCAAAGATTCAACTTTGAGTTCTTTCTCACGCAACAGCTGAAAAGTAAAGTGTGGATATGACTTTGAGTCTTTTCGCACACGAACAAAAAAGTAAAGTGTGGATACGACTTTGAGTCCTTTCGCACACGAACAGAAAAGTAAGGTGTGAAGATACGACTTTGAGACCTTTCTCCAACACAAGCTAAAAAGTAAAGTGTGGATACGACTTTGAATCCTTTCGCACACAACATAAAAGTAAGGAATGGCCAAGACCTTACTTCTACGGGGGATCAAGTGCCAAAAAAACAAATGTGACATTGCTTCTACAAGAGATCAACATACCAAAGAATACTTGTGACTTTGCTTCTGTCAGGAGTCGAAAAGTAAATTATTTGGAGATACGACTTTGAGACCTTTCTCCAGACGTGCTAAAAAGCAAATTAGAGATACAAATTCGAGTCCTTTCTTCAAATAGAGATACGACTTTGAGTCCTTTCTCTATAAAATAGCTTTGAGTCATGAGCTGTCATGTGAAGATTCATCTTTGAGTTCTTTCTTCACTGGATATTCGACTTTGAGTCCTTTCTCCAAATATAAGGTTGACCTTGAATCACGATTCAACAGTAGAGATACAACTTTGAATTCTTTCTCTAACTACAACGACATTAAGTCAATTTTTTTTTGTGAAGATATGACATTGAGTCCTTTCTTCACTGGAGATACAACTTTGAGTTCTTTCTCCAATAGGGATTCAACTTTGAGTCTTTTCCCTAACAAAACTTTGAATCATTCTTTTTCAAAAGGGTTGACTTTGAGTTCCCTATTTTCTATCTTCCAACATGGAGCCAGACTTTGAGTCGCTCATCTAAAAGGTCAATTTTGATTTGTCTATTTGCCCGAAAGATATGTATGTATGAATGCATGAAAACTTTGAGTTGTTTGAATGCATGCATGTGCATGTTTGAATGCATGAAATTTTGATTTCATTTTTTTTAATATGCATGTTTGAATGCGTGAAATTTTGAGAATGCATTTATGGATGCATGAACATCTAGAAAAATGCACATATGAAAATGCCTTTTGAGAATGCATTTTTTTCCTTCTCTTTCTCTTCTCTCTCTCTCTCTCTCTCTCTCTCTCTTTGCTATAAATCAAATATTTTTTTGAGCAATCATTGAATTCATTGAATTTGAAAAGATTTTCTTTTTTATTTGATTTTGATTCTTTTCCTTTTAAAAAAAATTGACACTTGAAATCAAAATGTCATTGACTCAACATTCGTCACACTTTGCTGCGTATGTACTTAAATTGGTGGATGAACAAAAATATGGGAGAAAAGGCTTTTGATAAACTGAGGAGAGTCCAAATGACATTATCTCTAACTGAAAATGATAGTGCCCCCAATCTTGATATATAGAGATTGAATTCAAATAGATAAAGGGTGTAACTTTACTTTGAAATTTCTCACAAAATCTTTTGAGAATATGGTATAGGCATGATGAACGTACCACCAGAGTTGCCCCAATTTTGAAAAAAATGGGAAATTAAGGTTCAAAGGGATGTCTAATTTTGTTGGGTTAGATGAACAAAAATTGATTTGGTGAAAAACTAGGATAACGCAACTTATATGGAGAAAGTTGTAGCTAAAAACAAACATATGCAAATTTGACTGAATATGGATTGTTCCAATTTTTTCAAAATATGGGTGAAAAATTAAACCGGATAATGGTTCGACTTGAATGTAGAAAAAGTATGAAATACACAAATGAGGAAGGATTGCCCCAGTGTTAGTGTTTCTCTAACACTATTTTGCTCTTATTCAGTTGGCAGATTTTTATCATCCTTTATAGCAAACACATTCTGATTTTTTTTTCTTTTTTTGTCATATTGGCAGTCACATCCCTCTATTGTAGGTTATTCTTTGTGAAAATAATTGTAATCATTCTTCAATCAATATGGACCTTGTGTGGCTTGTAACGTGGTCAGGGGTTAAAAAGGTTTTAAAGAAAATGGTATAAAGGCTCAAAAATTGTTTGAGTTTTTATTTTTTTTAAAACAAGGACCATCAACCTGATGTTGCATAAAATAGTTCAGGTTTTTGCTGAGATCATTTTCTTATTTTGTTTCTTTTTTTCTCTTTTTTTTCATTTCTTCTTCACAATAACATCCTTTGTTTGTGAATCGTCACTCTTTTAAATTGATGACACACTTTTTCCTTTTAAATTTCTTCACTTTTTCTTTACAACTTTTGATGCACTCTTTCCTTGATAGATCTCCTCTCGTGAAGCTTTTGACATATATCCTGAATTGAAATTCAACATGCTAATGATCCTTGTTTAGGGTATTCTTGAAAGGTTTTTTCTTTTTCTTTTTATTTTTTTGGCTCAAAGAGGGTACACTGAAAATTTTTATTGATATTTCGGGAGGAAGAAACATAGCCATATATCATTCGAGTCCTGATAGTTTGATTTTCAAAGAGATTAACTCTTGTAACAGATTTCAACGACTTCTAGCATGTGTCATTTTTTCTCTTTTTTTTTCGTCCTTTTTTTTTTTTGCTTAAATTGCCCTTTGGGGGTTTTCAATCTATCAGACTTTTATTCCTTTTTTTTCGAATGTATCTAGAGAAAGGAACTTGAAATTAAGATTAACCATGTACAAAATCCAACTGATTGCCCCAATATGATGTTTACTCTAAGTTTTAATGGGTGACACCATATATTATTGAGACAAATCCTTTCTCTTTGGGGCTGAATGAAGGAAGGCTCAAAGAGGTTTTTAAGACATATGCATGCAAATATGTTACGTCTGAAAAAATCAATTTAATTCCTCTTTTTATGTCAAGCTTTAAGATTATGCCAAAACTTTTTCCTTCACTTTTATTTTTCATCAATAGATTCAATGATACCATAAACATGATTTATTGTGCAATTTTTTTTATCCATCCCACGACATCCTTTAGAACTCGAGAAAATCTTATAGACAACTTATGGTGTGTACTTCTCTTAGCAATAACAAAGTATCAAAGAAAATTTTATTTCATCACAAGATAATGCAGATACGATTCCAATGTTTTTTTTGCACAAAATTCAATATTCCAAAAATATTACATTCCTCAGACTATGGAATCAGATTATGCATAAAATCTTTTAACTGTCAGAGTTGACCGGTAACGATAACTCTTCTCCATCCATCCTTGTGAGAATTAACGCTCCTCCAGAAAAAATTTCTTCACAATATAGGGACCTTCATAGTTTGGGATCTATTTACCACGATAATCCTTTTGTACAAATATGATCTTTTTAACCACTAGATCTCCTCGAAACTTTCACAAACAAACCTTTTTGTCAAATGCCTTTTTCATTCTTCTTTGATATAACCATCCATGACATACATCGTATAATTTCTTCTCATCAATGAAACTGAGTTGATCATATGTTGCTTGGACCCACTAAGATTCTTCCAACTTGGTCTCCATCAATACTCTGAGAAAAGGTATTTCAACCTCTTTACTTGATGCAATTTTACTTCCCTTATCTCTTGTTCAACTAATCTCCACAATTCTGGAGAGGGTTCACAT
>Ga0099825_1006491_pt1 | contig 14593 bp, 6 predicted proteins | sample SiratroredBW_FD_76838 | JGI IMG/M metagenome (GOLD analysis project Ga0099825, IMG submission 76838) | Root nodule microbial communities of legume samples collected from California, USA - Siratro red BW | ecosystem: Host-associated > Plants > Roots > Nodule | place: USA: California | collected... | reverse complement strand
TTATTATTATTATTATTATTATTATTATTATTATTATTATTATTATTATTATTATTATTATTATTATTATTATTATTATTATTATTATTATTATTATTATTATTATTATTATTATTATTGTTGTTGTTGTTGTTTTATTATTATTTTTCTATATAAAGGTAAGACTTAAATCAAATTTTATTATTTTTATTATTACTATATTTATTTTTAAAAAAATGAAAATTAATGCAAGAAAACTTAAATTAATAAATATTTCTTTTTTATTTATTACTATTGTTATCAAATTTTTTTTAATTTTTTTGTCCGGACAAAATTGGGTGTTGACACACATCTTTTGTTTCTAAACCTTAAGATGTCATCCACTCCCATAGATATTTTGTTTCTAAACCTAAAGATGTCATCCACTCCCATATAAAAAGCTTTAGCTTTATCAATATTTAATTGGTTTAAGATATTCTTGAAATTCAAATCTACCAACTTGTTCACTCTCACTTTTTCTAGAAACTTATTAGTTATAGAAAGCATATTAAAACTAATATGATTTGAAGATAAAAAAAACCTACAAATTCAAACTGTTGGATTTTTCAATCAACTGCAACTCTCTAATCATAAGTGTCCACATTTCTATCTTTTTGCAACTCAAAGCATATGTAACAACATTTGTTTTCTAGGGATGGTACATTAACTAAAAATAGTCTTTTAAAAACTCCATTCATCTTCTTTATCACGTGTTATGCTCTTTCTGATCAAACAAGTATCTTAAGCTTTTATTATCACTAAACAAATCAAAATGAGCTTCATAAAGGTATTGTCTCCAAATTTTTAAATCAAGAACAACTGCTGCCAATTCCAAATCATGAGTTGGATAATTTCTTTCATGTACCTTCAACTGATGGGAGGCACAAACAACAACTTTCTTATTTTGCATCAAAACACATCCTAATCCTTGATATGAAGCATAACAGAAAACTTCACACTTTCAATCTCAATAGTAAAATGAAGATATAGAGCACAAACCGTAACGATGAATGTTCACCCATAAATGTTCCAATACAATCGAGAAGAAATGTTTATCGTCATCACTGAGACAAAGACGGAAGCAAAACATTGAGATGTTAGCAACAAGTGTAGACTCCCACTGTCATCGCCACTATCAGAAAAGATGAAACGAGGGATTTGTGCGTTATACCGAAAATGTGAGGAAGAAACATTGTTTGTATATTTAAATAGTCTTCTGTTGGACGCCCTAGTGTCAAAATTAAAAATCCATATATACCTCGATTGACATAAGTGTATGATGTAAATATGGATGTTTATTTTGGATGCCCTAAGGTCCAACATAAACATGTTTAAAATATTTACAAAAATTTCACCGATTCAAATTATCATGATATTAAACACATATCGATATTATGTCTAAAGACTACTCATTAAGCTAAAAGTGGCTTGTTGAAAGAATACTCATTAAGCCAAGAATGACTTAAAGAAAGAATACTCAAGGGGTTAGCCAGGAGTGACTGTGAGCCTAAAGAATACTTTAAAGTAGTTCACAACATTAGTCTACCTAGTTATTGATCAAGAATTGAATGTAGTCTGTTCTGACACACAAATCAATATAAATCATTGTGTATATTTTCTTTCCTTTATCACCTTAGTTTTACATGTTATCATTATCTATACCAACACAAAAATGAGAGTTATTGTGAGATTACTTGGGAAAAATGATTTTAACAAAGTGATTTTAAAATTATGTCTTTAAACTAGTGCTTGCTCTAACACATAGACTATAATTTGATCACTTGTATTCTTAAACATGAAAATATATCAAGCAAGTGATTCGTTAAGTTGCAAAAGTTTCATTTGTTGTGGCCTTTTAGGATAAACATGCTTGTTTAAAATAATATTTCAAACATGTTTGTTTGACTAAGTATATAGTGAAGTGTTGAAGTTGAATTGTCTGTAATTCATCAGATGTACCGTGTAGAAAACTATTTATGAAGGCACACTTTGTTAAGTCAACCTATTTCAACAAATCAGGTTAGTTCAAGGTTACATTTGTATAAGTTCATTAGAAGAAACATGCATCAATTGACATCTCAGTAGAAATTTTTTTTGAAGACTTATAGTGAAATTATGTTTGCGAAAAACTAAAAATCATTTAAATCACAATTCAGCCCTCACTTCTTGTGATATTCTAATTTTCTACACAACCTTTTAAAGTTTTTAGTGATGCTCTATATCAAAGATAGGGATGAGTTTTCATGTAAAATAAGAAATTTGTTGTCTATGCCTCTCTTCAGTTGAAGGTACATTAAAGAAATTATCCAACTCATGATTTAGAGTTGGTATTAATCATTCTTGATTTCAAAATCTAGAGAAATTACCTTTATGGAACACACTTTGATGTGTTTAGAGATAATTAGTGCTTAAGATATTTGTTTGATTAGAAAGAGCTTAATACGAGAGAAAAAAGATGGATGGAGTTTTCAAAAGACCATGATTTTCAACTGGTGTACCATTCTTGGAAGGCATATATTGTTGTAGATGCTTTGAGTTATAAGAAGATACAAATGTCAATACTTATGATTAGAGAGTTGAAGGTGATCGAAAAATTTAATAGTTTGAATTCAAAGGTTTTTGTATCTTCAGATATGCTTATTATAACTAATGAGTTTATGAAAAAGTGAGAGTGAAGTAATTGATGGATTCAAATTTGAAGAATATCTTAAGCCTATTAAATACTAGTAAAGCTAAAGATTTTTCTATGGTAATGGATGATGAATCAAAAATAATATGTTCCAGAGGATGATGAATTGAAACACACGATATTATCTAATCATAAAAGCAAGCTCAATTTACATCCAAGTATGATTAATATGTATCAAGATCTTAAAAAGTCTTATTTCTGGCCTAATATGAAAAAAAATGTAGTCAAGTTTATAGTTAACTATTTAGCATAGTACCAAACAAAGATCCACGATTCACTTATAGGTTTTGGCAGAAGCTTCAAAAAGCTTTGAGAAGCAAACTCCAACCTAGTTCAACGTATCATCCACAGACTAACAAGCAATCAGAGAGAATTATCTAGCCCTTAGAGGATTTGCTTAGTACTTGTGTGTTTGATCATTTGGACTATTAGGATGAGATTTTACTATTGGTAGAATTTACTTGTAATAACAAATAACAGGCAAGTATAGGTATGACTCCTTATGAAACATTGTATAGTTTCAAGATGGTAAGAATGTGTTGATTGGACCAAACATAATACACCAAACTAATGAGAAAGTCCAAATGATTAAGGAAAGATTGAAAACATCTTTGAGTAGGAAAAAATCCTATGTAGATCAAAGAAAACCTTTAGAATTTTTTGTTGGTGAACATGTTTTTATAACAATTACACCATTCACTAGTAGTGGTGTAGGAGGAGCAATCAAATCAAAAAAGCTAACATCAAAGTTCATACAACCTTATAAAATTCTCAAGAGAATAGGTCTTGTTGCACATGAACCTGCTTTGTCTTCTCCTTTAACCAACATTCATAATATCTTTCATGTATTAAAACTAAGGAAATATGTATCTTATCAAAATCACATCTTAAAATTTACTTCAGGCAAAAGAAAATTTACCCTTTTAAGTGTAGTTGGTTAGAATTTTAAATTCTCAAATAAAGCAATTTTGTGGTAGGAATATAAATAAGTTCTAAGTTTTGTGGTATCTAATAATCGATGATTTCACTTGTGAGACAGAAGAGAAGATAAGGGAATCATACCTTAGCCTCATTCTTGGTAAGATGATTTTTGAGGACAAATTTTTTATCGTTAAGGATAATTGTAAAACCTTCTCACCACTCTTCACTCTTTTCTCTCTAAATTTGCCTTTATTTTCTCTAACACCTTGCAATAGTTAGGGAGCTAAAGGTCATTTTAAACTTTTCAATCAGAATGTGTGCCTATTTTCTCTAAATTTTCTTTACATCACGTTGAATAGTGACCCTCTCAACTTAGTTAAATTTATGTTGAATTTATAGATTTTGAGTGATTCTTTTACTTGAGTTAAAAATTACTTAAGAGCAAGGAATTACAAGTGAGGGAACTTATCATTGAAGATCTTTTTATGATAGATTTGAAATAAGATTTGATTTAGTTGTGACCGATTGGTAAAATAATTGTTGTGTCGCAATTTGAGATTTTGATTTTTGAAGTAAAATTGGAATATGGACTTGATTGCGTGTTGAATTGAAATTTTCTATGTTAATTGACTTTGAAAGTACTTATAATATTTGATTGTAGTTTTGGCTAAGATATGACAGTTTTTTGTAAGAAAAATACTACTTTGATTTCAAGTTGGGTGTAATTTGGAGTTTGAGCTAATAAATTTTGATTAGGAGAATTTTCAACTCAAAATTATTCTTGAGATGTTGATATAGTGGTTAGGTTATGCATGTTAAAGTATAGAGTTTCTTAAACTGAGTTTGGAATATGGTTTAGATGAATAAAGTTAGCTTCCTATACACTACAAGAAAAATGTTGTTTAGAGACTAATTTTTAGCTACCAAATGAAATGGTTACTAATTGTGACCAAAATAGTCACCAAATTAGGATTTAGTTGCCAAATAACTACAAAATAGAAGTAATGATTGAATTTAGTGATCAATTAAGTCAAATAATTGGTATTTAACATTAGCTATCAAGGTTTTAGTTACCTATACCATTAAATTCTAAATTAGTCTCTAACTTAATTAGATACCAATTTAGAATCTAATGGCGTAGGTCACTAAAACTTTGGTATCTAATGTTAGATACCAATTATTTGACTTAATTGGTCACTAAATTCAATCATTACTTCTATTTTGTAGTTATTTAGTAACCAAAATTTAATTTAGTGACTATTTTAGTCACAATTAATAACTATTTCATTTGGTAGCTAAATATTGGTCTCTAAATAGCTTTTTTCTTGTAGTGATAGTCTTCCATATATTAGTTTATGAATTTAATGTTAATGGAAATTATATTGAGCTTGGATGATCAAGGTTGAACTCAAATTAGTAAAGGATTATATTTAAGCAAATAATGGTTGTACTGAAGATTTTAAATTTGTTTGAAAGTTATATTTTTTAAATTCATTTTGGGAAAAACTTTGGAAACAAATTTGAATCTACTTCTTGAAGTTGATTTTCTATTATTTTTGTTTAACTGAAGGATTTTTTCTCAAGCATTTGCTCTCAACCTATCTTCCCTTATGTGAATTTAGAGTTGAAACTCAACTTTTTCTCTCGGTTCTATTCTACTATCTTTTCAGCTACTTTTCCCTTAATGTCATCGCTAATAGATTGTGTGACCAAAATTAGTTATAAGCTTGATGGTTCCAGTGGTTCCTTAGAATAAAGAACTTGTTCAATCTTACTAGACCAAACACTCTATCCAAAGAAATCCATCTCGCTTCAGACTAGTGAAGTTCAGATGTTTTCCAAGGATGAACATTGGTTCAGGAAACATTAACATAGCTTCAAAGGGGTTGTAAATAGATGGAGTGGATAAAGTTCTTCTCTTAGGAGCCATTAATCTTCTAAAGTTAGGATAAGAGAGATGGTAATGAAGAGAAGAACTTATCTCAAAGGCCCAAGGTTTTCTTTAGAAGAGAGGAAGCACAATCGAAAGTTGAAGGAATATGAAAAAGGGTGCACTTTTAATAAGTAGATAATGAAAACTAAAACCACGGTTAGAGTTTTCTCTTTAACAATGTTGATGACAATGTGGCATAGAAAGCCCTGACATTTTCTCTGAACTAAGATGCTTGGGCCAATGTGCATTGATGGTTTTATCGTTTCACCATTAATTCTCTTTAATACATGTGAGAGAAACTAATTATTTCTTAACTTTTTTTTACACATACTCATCAAACAGATTAGTACTACTCAAACAGATGATATTGTCTAGTAAAACAAATATTTCAACATATTAATAAATAGTAAATACACATTATGAATTATATTTAATTTAAGGAATCTTTTTGCTAAAAAATTTGGTTGAATAAGAAATTTGGGTTCGTATAAGGGACTTTTGGCATGTTAGCAGTTTAGGAATATAATTCTTTCATCCTTTGTTTATGCCTAGCTTACAAGGTTGAGACCTAGGATTTGTTTGTGTTCTCTTTATTCATATTCCTAAGATAGTCATCCTAAAGACTTTTGATGCCGAAATTTTCTTGGATACATATTTATTAATTCAAACCACTTACTTTTGTGGCTATAGGTTATACTATCATTCTTATAATTATCACTACTTTAGCAAATTTATTGTCCTTTCTCATATAGACTTTTCTTCCTCTCTTGAGATAATGTCCTGGATTAGATATACAAGACATGTGTTTGAACTTATAATAGAAAAGATATAGAACTTTAGTGCTCTTAGATAACCTTTTAGAGGAATGTTTATAACACTTGATCTTTTCCTTAATCGATTTAGTTTTTTTTTTTTTTACGTGTAAAGGTACAATCTATTTTATAGTGTATGCCATGAGATGCAATTTTATGTTTCTTGCTTTCAAGATGCATAATGTCAATCTCTTGATTTAGATTTAAGGACTACTTATGTATACAGTTTCACTCTTAGAAAGTTTCATCATGAGATAGATCACTTTCATCTTCATAATCATATGAAGAGCATGAGGATTAAGAAATTTAGACAAATCCAAAGCCAAACTTAGGATTTACCCTTTTATTTATGTCAACCACTAAGCATAGATTTATTTTCTCTTTGTCAAATTCAAAGCCAGGGTCTGACTCGTCATCCATGTTTTCTCTATATTTGTTCTCTTAGGAGTCCCATATTTCCAAAATTGATTTTAGCCTGCAGATTTCACTAAACTTTTCTTTTGACAAAGCAAAAGTTAGAACATACCCAACTTTGTCATTGAGTTCTGTTTGACTAGCCTAAACTTGTGTCTAGTCTTTCTATGGAGTCTTCAGTATATGTTTCCTCTAATTATGATGTACCATAACTTATATTATGTGGACTTGATATACACCTTCATTTTATCCTTCCAATATAGGTAGTGTTCTATTGAGAATATTAGAGGTCTTATGATGGGTGCTCCCTCTAGTATCGTTAGTTGTGTCATCTTTATTGTAATGTTGTTAGGCACTCAACCCTTTAGAGGTTGAGCTTTAATACCAATTATGAAAAATAGAAAGAACACAAGAAGGGATGTTTGAATGCACAACAAAAAATCAATCAATTGAAAGAAAAAAAAAAATCGATTAAAACTTGCGCACATAATAGCAATCAACAAAAACAATTGATTGAAATCGAAAACAATTAATTGAAAAAAGCACACAATACAACCTCTCCATAAACAATTGATTGAATACCAAAAACAATTAATTGAAAAGCATTAACAATTCAAAACAAGACAAAATCATTTGATTGAACCCAGAAAATAATCAATTGAACATAAACTCAACCAATTTCAAATAAACACACCCAAATAGTAAAAGAAACCAAATTGGGAATGTAAAATTTTAAGTTTGTTCAAAAAGCAGATTCAATTGATTGAAATCGAAAATCAATTGATTGAAATTTCTCAAAGAAAATCAAGTTTCAAGATTTTAATCAATTGAATAGTCAATACAATTAATTGCAAACACCAAATTGGAGTCAAGAACAGAATACAATCGATTAAATAGAAGGATCAATCAATTGCAGAAAAACACAAAATTACAGTAACAAAAACATCAATTGATTGAAAATGAAAATTAATAAGTTGATTTATCATAAATGAAAAAAAAAATTGTTAGAAATCAAATTTACACAGTAGCTCAAGTATAGTGTATGGTTCAAATATAAAATCATAGAAAACTAATTTGAAATCATAGAAACGCAAGATTATGTAGGACAATACAGTATATTGTTCAGTTTCAGAAAAATCAATTGATTGTAAACAAAAATCAATTAATTGAATTTTTGACAGTTTACACAAAACTCGACAGAAACGATATGCGAACCAAGATAAGGGTAAAGAGAGAGCAAGAACACCAAGATTTATATTGGTTCACCCTTCATCAAGGACTACATCCAATTTCTTTGCCAACAAGCAAAGAAATTCACTCAAAGATCACCAATATCAATCAAGATACAAGTCAATTACACTTGCACACAGCAAGAGCCCACTGAACCTAGCAAAACCCTCTACACCCTGTAGAAAAATAACCCTTGAACCTTATAGAGATCAAAAAACTAGTGCAGAACCCTACTGCACAATTACAAACCATAAACCCTATTCAATTTGTAACCACAACCACACAATTACAATGTAAATGAGATACTACATGCTTCTGCACAAAACAATAGTATACACAACTATCAAGAACAGTGCAAAAGGCTTATCTTTGATGCAGAGCCAGCATACACGAAAATCTATCAAAGAGAGGCTTCAAGATTCAAATTCTAGAGATTTTCTTGATGTAAATCAATGTAACACTTAGTCTCACCGTATTAGCACGTTTCTCTCTCACTTAGGTTCGCAAAAAGTAATTCTCATCAAATTGAAAACGCGCTCTGCAGTTATATAGCCATTCTATTTTAAAACTGCCACAACAATTAAAAATTAATCTATTGATTATGGGATTCAATCGATTGATTTTTCTATAAACATAAAAATTAGCAAGTTGATTTTCGAAAAAAGTTGATTATTTTCCTCTCAAAATAGGTTTTCAAAAAACATTAATGCTAACTTATTCCCATTCAATTATTTATTAACCAAAGTGAATTTATGGAACTCTCTTCAAGTGAAATATCATGCAGTTCATGGTTTTGAATAAAAAACTGTTAGATCAAGACTTCAAAGCATGTAACAGTGCCACTTTCCTAAAGAAATATTTGCCCTCTATACTACAAGAGTCAGCAAATTTTCTTCAAAATGAAGCTCCTATTTACACTTGCAGTAGTGGAAAATAGTCCAAACAAGTTATCTGATCGTTCTCTGATCATTCATATCTTTTAGGTTGTTCTCATATAATATATAACCAAACGTTTAAAATTTAAACGTTCAAAATTTTTGAAAGTTTTAACAACTTCCAAAAAACTAATTAACCACTTTGAAAACCGTCAAAATAAACTAACCATATTTTGATGACATGACACATGGATTTAACATTTGAAAATGTTCAACAATCCTCCGTCATTTTCAACGTGTTTGATTCAAGAATAACTCAAACATTATATGCATAAATAATGGTATCTTACGATTTGAACCATTAAATTGTGAAAAGTTTATTACATCATATCAGAATTACGTGGTAGAAAGTCTTTGAACCAATATTCTATTTGATATGTAGCATAAACAATTCACGTATACAACTTGCATCAAAAACTTGCTTTAAAATATCTGACACATTCAACAAGGCCCTTGTGTCTTGTATCTTTCATGAATATTTTTGGAGTCAAGTCCTTTAACTCCATGAAGCGGCCACACTTCACATTCACATAGGTGGTCTTCATTCTAGCACCTCCGCAATTTCAATACCTTTAGAAAACCATTAAGAGATTAACTCAAGCTCCTCATTTGACAAACGGATACAAAGCACTAAGAACCTTGGGATGACAATTAATTATAGTGCTTACAATCATTCTGATGATGTACTTTGACTACATTGAACTCAAGACTTAACGTAATGTTAAGCATTGAGTTGAGTTTCCATCATTGATGATTTTTAATCATGAGCTTGTGACTCATCCCTCTTGATGTTTTATTCATCAAGTCTATTGGTAATCCTTTAGTGAAAGGATCTACCAAGTTTTAACTATATTTCACATAGTCAATTAGAATAACAACTCAATTGGTATCTATTCTCTGACACAACTGTGTCTCAATCCAATGAGGTTGGATTTATCATTGTAAACTTGGTTGAACACCTTTGAAAATTCTTTCTTAAACATACTGCTCCTTTTCATTTTTCTGCAAGTGATATTTCTCTTCTACACGAAGATGGTTAGCAAGATCATCAAGAAAAATATTATCTTACTTATTCCATTAGAGACCTTTCATTAACCATTTAAAAACAAATAAATAAATTTTGAAATTTAAGATAAAAAAAAATTTCTTACTCATTGCATCATCTTACCTAGTCTCCAATTTTTTATATTGCAGTACTACCTCAATGCATGTGGGAATATGTGTTAAGTTCAATCACAGTCTTCCCTCTGAAATCCCTCTCAACCAAGGATTAATTCGTAAGAGCCTAGCTGGTTCTTTACCTTCCACCGTCTGTGCCCCTGCAACTCTATCACAAACTAACACGCCTTCGCACTCTGAACGGCTCGACATTCATCATCACGTGAGACTCTAACATAAGTTCATAGGAATCACCATCGAACGCATACAGCCCAAAAACTTGGGCCTAGATACCCATATGGACCCGGGGCAGGGCCCAAATCTGTTATCGGGCTTGAAAATGGGAGCCTGCATGTTGCTTGATTTAAGTTTGTCCCAAACCGGAGACAATGTCGTTTGGATGGCGACCGAGAGCGAGAGCAAGACGGTGGTTCTTGAGCGGTACTGAAGACGAAGGAGATCTCGAGTGTGTTGTAGAACTCAGTAACGCTATCGTTTAAAAACTTAGTCTAGAATTCAGTGTAGACTTTCCCAGACTGCAAGTAACTCATTATCTTGTTCCACGCCTTAACATTGTTGACTCTCTTCTATGATGTTTTCCCATCTCTTTGACACATTCTAAATGTATAGTATGCGTGCAAGGCAAGATACTGATTTCTCTTATTGTATGAAACAAATACTCAAAGCAGACAGGGCAATACATTGCTCTTTCTACACAATGGTGCCCCTTTTCCATTACCTTGGAGTAGCAACATCCACATGTCTTGCAGTGGAAAAAGTTATCCTTGCCCCAGTTCTACAAATACCACATTCATCACAGTGATATTGTTTCTTTGAAGTATCATCATCAAAGAATTTGCATATATCACAAAAGTACTTGCCCATGCATACTCCACAGTTTATGCAGTACTATTGAACATCTTGCTCCGTGTAACATAAAGAGCATATAACCTTCTTATGATTCTCTATGGTGGTTTCCATTGTTCTGCGTGCCAGTGTTGGAAAAATCTACTTGTTTAGTTTGTCATTGAAGCCATCAAGCAAAATATTTCTTTAGATTGATAGATCAAGAGGATTTAGATGACTTCAAAGCATGTAACAGTGCCACTTTCCTAAAGAAATATTTGCCCTCTATACTGCAAGAGTCAGCAAATTTTCTTCAGGATACAATGAAGTTCCTATTTACACTTACAGTAATGGAAAACAGTCCGGACAAGTTATCTGATTATTCATATCTTTTAAGCTGTTCTCATATAATATATAACCAAACGTTTAAAATTTAAACGTTCAAAATTTTTGAAAGTTTTAACAACTTCCAAAAAAATAATTAACCACTTTGAAAACCATCAAAATAAACTAACTATATTTTGATGACATGGCATATGGATTTAACATTTGAAAATGTTCAACAAAAACCACACTCACACACTCACAACCTAAGTTCTAGACCAAAACCCAAGAGATCTCTCATCAAGGTCCATGATGACTTCATCAAATCACTTAGCATGCCTTGGTGCTAACACACTTTTCCCAGAGATCGTCTGATAATAAATACTCAAACGATATATTTGTAAATTATATAATCAGTTAATGACAATTATATCTAATGTAGTGTATCAGACGATGCTATTTTACTTAACAAATTTTCTTGTATAAAACGTTTTGATGATATGTATTGCAATGATTCCTTCTTATTCGTACAAATAACAACAATATGAAAAGTAGAGAGATAGTGAAAGAGAAAATTTACACTATAATTTTTATACTAGTTTGTTTGATCAAGCAAACTACTTACAGTTCTCAATTAACTAATTGAGTTCCACTAACTAGACTACTATTTTGAAGTACATTCGAGTATTCTTTGGGTACGTAATCACTCCTGGCCAACCCCTTAAGCATTCTTAACAAAAGTTACCCCTAGCTTAACTCAATATTATTTGGGCCCGTAGGCACTCCTGACTAATCCCTTGAGTATTCTTAACACAAACCACTTCTAGCTTAATCAAGTATTTTTTGGGATCGTAGCCACTCTTGACTATGCCCTTAAGTATTCTTGACACAAGTTACTCCCGACTTAACCAAGTATTCTTTGTCAAATAGCCACTTCTAACTCAGATGAATAAGTTATATATAGAGTGATTAACTGATCATGTTGAAGCTTTTAAAGAGGATAATCATTCAAAGACATATAAAGAATTTTATCACTTTCTCTCAATTAGCTTATTGAACACTAATAATGTTCTTTTATAAAAATCTAGTTGGGTATAAAAAATTTGAGCAACGTTTTAACATTATACAATGTGATCTCTTGATGTCTTTTTCTTCTTGAGATGTTTTATATAGACTTTGAAGAAGATGACCATTGTGAATCAGTTGTTGTCCATTGAAATAGTTTCGGATTTTTTAAGTGTACTTCTTTGGTTTGACGAGCATGCTTGATTAGAATGCATTAAATGCACTTTGTATAACATTGAATGCTCTCTTGTTCTTTACATTCTCTTTCAAATAATTGGATAAGGTTATTTTTAAGTTATGCATATGGTCTCATGTTTTATGCGCGTTTCATCTTATTTTTTATGTTCCTTATAAATGAAATACAATGTTATATCATCTATTAGACAAAATATTTACATCTTACATGATTTATTGGTTTTACAAAGCTATTGTCTTACCCATAAAGTATAACTATGTTTTATCCTGAACTATTTTTAACACTTAATCAAAATCTTAAATTGTTAGACTTTTACTTTAACATATTAATTGCTTGAGTATTATTAGACGATATTTAAAAAAAATTACAAAAAGCTTTTAAAACAAAATTTAACAATTTCTTTTTGTATTTTATCTATTTTTACACATAAATAATTATTGTTTAATATTATATCTTATAAAGTGGACTTTCTAAAACTGACTAGATACAAGTCGAAGTCCAATGTAAATATATTATTGCACTTGTATTTAAAATAGATAAAGCATATAAGCAACTCAATATAAACAATACCACAAAAATAAAAGTAAACACAAACGCAAAAGGTTATTGGTCTCCTTTATTAACACATAAGGTCCACCAACCTTGTTATACAAACACATAAACATTATTTTGGCCCAATTGAGATAACAAGAATATTATAAAAAAACAATGTAAATATAGCATGATACAGTGGGAAAAACATAGTTTTCCGAATGAAGAAAAAAGAACAACTTAGGCTGTACGCTCGATATTGTCAAACAATATATACTTTAGAACTTTCAATTGTGTATCTATCTTGAATTATATTTTTATAATTATATTTTTATATTTATATTAAATGTTTTAGGCTTCGTCTTCAAGAAGGCGACGTTTATTGTAAGATAAAAGAATTTAAGATTAGGGTAGAATAGACAATAATAAGTTATGAGATTCAAATTAAGTGTTCTGAAACGTACATCAGTTTTTTTCACTGTATTTACAGTTACATAGAGAGACACATAAAGTAAAAAAGTAAACAACTACAAAAATATAAATTATAAGTTGATTTTTTTCAAATAGTTTGTTAGATTAATAAATTTAAGTTTAATTATTAAAGTCTACCCTTAACAGATAACCAATTTACCCAACGTTGACACACTGACCAACGGTGCTGCTATTTTTCAAATTTCAAACTTAATAATTTAATATATATTAATTTTCAAATTTTATATACATTTCCATTTAATTTAATTAATGTTGGAATGAGAAACTCTGAGTGCAAGACATTTTGAAAGTGGCTGCTTTGCAACGACTGAATCCACCATCCAGAACCTTTTCTCTTAGACGGTTCTTAACGCGTAGGGTTCTTCTGTCTGGCGCCAAGAAACTTCCTTTTCCTTAACACCAACTCTCTCAGGACATTCCTTCTTTTTACTATAAGTCTTTGCTTTTGCTCATCTTTTTACCATTAATGACACACTTTCTGTACACGGGAAAAATAAAAAGTTGTCGCAATCAGTAACATTTCATGGTCAACAACGCCAAAAGCCGTCCCTTTTGAGCTTGGATCCTGCAAGAAGCAAGTATCCTTTTCTTGAATCTTTGTTTGGAGCTCCAGTTTGTGTTTTCACTTCGAGGGTGATTTTGATGCTTCAACTCCTACCCAGGATTTTGTTTTTGTTTGGAGTTGTTTTCTGATTGATGCGTGTGGTGGGGTTTGGCTGGACTTGATCCGATTCGATAAAAGTTGGAAGCTTTGGAGGGGGGCAAGTATTTTTTTTTTCGTGTTTGTTGTTGTTCTTCTTGTTTGATCTTGAAGTTTTGGTTTTTGCTACAACTCTTGGTTGGTATTGGGGGATTCACCTCTGTAAGTTACCGAGTGGGGTTTTATGGAAGAATTGAAGTCGTTTGGAGGTGGATTGTGAAAAGAAGGTTTTTTTTTTTTTTTTTTTGGGGGGTTTTTGGGGGGTGAAGGGTTTGGGGGGGGTTTTTTCTTTTTGTGAAAGGAAAAACAATTCAAAAACTTTGAATGGG
>Ga0099825_1006490_pt1 | contig 14594 bp, 10 predicted proteins | sample SiratroredBW_FD_76838 | JGI IMG/M metagenome (GOLD analysis project Ga0099825, IMG submission 76838) | Root nodule microbial communities of legume samples collected from California, USA - Siratro red BW | ecosystem: Host-associated > Plants > Roots > Nodule | place: USA: California | collected... | reverse complement strand
TTTTTTAATATATATTTTTTTTTTTTTTTTTTTTTTTTTTTTTTTTTTTTTTTTTTTTTTTTTAAAGGAAGTCACATCTAATACCACTTCATCTGCATCAACCATTTTTCTCATTATATCCTTTATCTAACCTTTTACTACCATCAGCATTTTGAACCACACAGCCATAGTTTATTTTGTTTTGACCCACCAACCATTTGTTAGACAGGGCACTTTAGGGTTTTATTGGGCTTGACCCAAATTTTAGTTCATAAGAACGAAAAATAAGGTTGTTGCTATTCTCATTCCCTTTACTTTCTAAACTCACTCCCGTTTCCGTCTTTGTTATGTAAAATTACCTTATTAAACTTTATATATTTTTATGTTTTCAATTTGTCATCTTCACCTCCTCCTTTACCTCTCAAAACTTACTTTCTCATTTTTTCAAGAAATAAATAAATAGATTTATAGTTATTTTTGCGAGAAATTTAAATACGGAATCCTAAGTTTCATATTACGGGAAGATAAGTGAGGCGAATAGTATATAAAAAAGTTTAGGTTAAAAGTGATATTAAATTTCTTATATAGTAGAGTTAATTTATGACTCTAAATTATCAAATTCTATCACCTTACCTTACATTAAGTATAAATGAAAACCAATAATTGAATCCTCGATATTATTATTGAATCCTCCTCTTCTCTATCAAATAATTTCTTTAAAGATGGAAATAATAAAATATATTTTAATTTTATTTTTGTGTTTATAAAACCAATAATTTAATAAAAAAATATTTTATGCAAACAACTATACTTAATAGAACTACAAATGAAATAAAAGTAAGGCAAAATTTATATACCTCTAGTAAAAACTTGGTAGAAAGAATTGAGAGGAACACTAAAGTAAATTTTGTTCCTAATGTGGTGATGCCATGCAGATAAGATATCTTAATCAGCTACATGACAAAGTAAAGACAAGAAGAAAAAAAAGGTCCAAGTGGTCTATGTTATGTAACTCTCATGTGCCGACACTGAACACAGTTCACGACAATATGAAATTGGTCTGCAAGTATTAGAAAACTAAATCTATCTATATTTTTTTTTTTCCTTTAATAGTTTCAACCAATTGGATAAAATATTATATTATCATCAATTTTCTAAACAAATAGCGTTTAGTTGAACAAACTCCGAAATATATTAACTTAATTAATCAAAAGTTTAACCACACCAAATGATACAGTTTTAAAACTGTATCATTTATCATAATTTTTCTTGAATTCGAGCAAATTTACTTCTTATAAAATATAGCCTATAAAAAATCATCAATTTGGTGAACAATAGTGTTGTATTGCTTTAATAAATGACAGACAAAATGTTGTCTGTTTGTGCTATTCAAATAAATAATACAACACTTTTAACATGTATTGCACTCACGATACCATTTCTTGGTGAAGAATTTTAGAAACTAACTTACTTTTATAATAAATTTGAAATATTTTACAATAAAATATATTATTTGAATAGATAATTTTTCTAAATTTTAGAGAGTAACTTGATCATTTAATCCTAAAAACTTTCAAACTTAACTAAAATAGTTTTTCATTTTTTATTATAAAATCATGTTTTCGTTCTCTCTCTCCTCTCTCAACTCCTGTCAAGATATAGTTGACTTGACTTCAATAGTTAAAAACTTATCAACTCAACATAGTTTTATTTTTTTGAATGGTATGAATAGATATTTTTTTTTCATGTATCCATAATTATTGTTTTATTATTGATATTGCTAAAGATTTTTTTAGTATAACTGATGTTATTTATCAGTTAATATTAATTATTTTTTTGTTTACGTCGACAAAGTTTTTCAACTTATATAAAACACTTGTTTTATTATCATTAATAGATATTAGTTTTAATTAAATAATTGAGAATTATTTTTTAGATCAATACAGATAAGAATACATAAATTATTTCTTAATTAACATTGATAATAATTTTTCAACCAACATTAATATAACTTTTTTAGCCAATAACATCTAACATTCTTTATTAATATCATTGAGACAATTTTCGTAAAAGTTTTAGTTGTCAATGATATAAATTATTTTCTCAACCATATTTTCTTTATTTAAATATATATTACTTATTTTTGGTGAATAATAGTAATTTTTGTACCTAGTATTTTTACTTGATAGCAATCAAAATAATTTATGTAAACAAGAAAATTCAAAGTATTCAAAAAAGTTGGAAAATTAAATAAGTTAAAATACAAAATACTTATTTATTTAAATTTTCTAAAATAGTAATTTTTCTCCATTTTTTTTGCCAATGATGTTTTGTTGAATATCACTGGTGAGAATTTTCTTAGAATATCAGCCCCCACAAATATTTTTGTACTTTTGTTGACTAAAACACTGGCAACAACTCTTACACACTGATGCAAGTGACTTTCACTGTTTGTCTTTTTCTGCCTCACTCCTCCAAATTCCCCTATTTACATCTCCACAATCTCACACTTCATTCCTACGTATTTCCTCTTTCTACCCCCAATTATTCTCTCCATCTTTTTCATCATTTATCTTAGTCTTTTTCTTCCTCATCGAAGTCATGAAAACATTCAACAAATTTGAAGTTCAAGTGCTCTTTTTACTTGCTCTTCTCCTTGGGATCACACCCTTGCTACCTTCTTCTCTGAGGCCAACCTACCTTTACTTCATCTTCAATCTTCTCATCATTGCACTAGGAGCAGAAGCTGGTCTTCTCTCAGTTTTTTCTAAGCCTTTAGAAGACAGAAAGCAACATGCTTTTGTCACCCAGAAGCCTGAAATGCCCCCAGAACCTGATGAGGAAAGGGAAGAAGCTTTCAACATAACAGGTGGAAGTGGTGCCTCAGACCACAATGAAAGGAAGACCAAGGTTGTTGAAATGCTTGCTTCTGATGAGAAGATTGTTGGTGCCACTGAAGTGGATGATGAGGTGAAAAAGGGTAGTTCAATGCCAAATCTTTCGATCATGGGAGGTGGAGAAAGTGAACAGATGGATGAGGAAATTGAAGCAGGTGATGCTGAACTCGTTAATGGGCAAGAGCTGTTTGCAAAAGCTGAGGCCTTCATTGGGAACTTCTACAAGCAGTTAAAGATGCAGAGAGAGGTTTATCAAGAAGCCTTTTAGGAATGCATTACTTTTTTCTCTCTTTGTTTTTGAGAATGAATCATTTCTAGGATGCTAAATTGTATAAACACTGGTTCTGATTTTGAGGGTCTATTAGTTTGGAGCCAAAGAGAAATTATATACTGCTTCTGTGGTATTTTTCTCCCACTGCTTTTGTTCAGATTTTGATTTTGAACCAATATATTTTTGTCAGTTTCAATTTGTATTACCATCTGATCACGTTCCTGTTAAGAGAATTTTACTTAAGGTGTTATTTTTCACTATTGAAGAAGATATCAACGAAATCGATTATATATAGCTTTTTAGAACTTTATGAACTTATTCTAATGAACCATTTATGATTTTGATCAACTGCTTACTATTTGCATGTTAAAAAAATTAGAGTAGCTTTTAGTTAATTAAACACAAAATGGTCTAATTAGAGTGCCCTAGTAGAAACACATAAGAATATTAGTTCTTTTAGCTGTGCTTGAGTCAGTTTCCTGTTTTTCTCAAGTCATGTGATGTGAAGTGACAAAGTTGTGGTTATCTTATTAAAAAAAGCTCATTGGAAACTTTTCTATTTAATTGGACTAATTTAATTGAAAACTTTGCTGAAGAAAGTGTTATAGTTCATATCCAAAATAAGTGCCAGGTAATGTTTGATAGAGCCAGCTGCATGTAAAGGGAAAATACAAAAGGATTGTTCAATTTGATTATACATCTGTCATGATTCTGTACGTAGAATCATCTAATCAAGTATCCAGAAAAAATATATGACCCCATGGTAATCAATTTTCTGATACATCAAACAAAGGAATCTGAGTTTGCCATCTCTTCTAAAATGGCTCGTTTGTTAGTTGGTAGATGCATCCTTCTAGATAAAAATATTGAGAAGAATATCTATTCATGTTTATTATCACATTATGGTTTTTATGGTGCAAAAAACATTTGCCAGTTATTGGCACTGTTGCAGCATTAGTATAGCACTAAATTGTTTGGGTGTAGCGTCTTTGTGGTTAGTTTTTGGAGTTAAAAGTGGTAAGTTTTTGGTTTAATTACTGTAAAGCATTATTTTACTTTTTGGGATACTAATATTTTCTTCAAATTTTAAATGGTGTTTTCGGTGAGAATATGAATTAACTATCTTATAATAAACAATAAATATGATTGTAATTTTCTATTTATATAAGTTATCACATTCTACAATTTTTAAGTTAGATAATAATTTTTATGAAATTTTATCGATTAAAAATGAACATGATCAGTTTGAGTGTGTAAATTAAAACTTATATTTACGATTATAAGAATTTCATTATCTTGGTTAAAATATAAATAAAATTTAACCGTTTTTTTTTACATTTTTATGATAAAAACCTTTTTTAAGAATCAAAGAAAATAGTATTCAATTAAAAACTAGAGTAGTTAGGCTAAACAATAATGATTAATTGAAATTATTTGGTTGAAAATAATAATTTAAAAAAATGACTTTAAAATTAAAATAACATAACAAACATAAGTAAAATAGAGTTAAATAAATATAAATTGCATGAAAGTGAGTTGAATGGAAATAAAAATCTAAATTTAAATACAATGTAATAAAAGTTATTAAAGCTAAAATAAAGTAAACAACTATAAAGGACTCCTAAAACTAGTATAAAATAAGATAAATATGATATAATGTTTTTTACATCCACAAACACTTCTATTTATAAGCTGTAGCCCATAATTATTAATTATAATGGAACCTTTGATTTCTACTCTACTCTAATGTACAAATCACGTGTTAATTATGACTTTTGACACCTAAACAAAACTAATTTGTTATTCTCTTTTACTTAATCAATTACTTCATTAATATATCCATATTGTCTCTTTCTTTATTTTTTCTGTTTTAAAAAACCGATCAGCCCATGTTATCTTCTATTTATCAATTTTTCAGTTTGATCGATAATTGAAAATGATCATGTCACAAATTAAAGTTGTAAATGTTTGACAAATTTCAGTATCACTTGAGGAACTAATTATAATTACAAGAAAATATAGAGATGCCACTACTTTAACATGCATATATATCTTAAGAGGAGATGCATGTTACATTATTAAGAATAAAAAAAATGGAAATTCAACATTTTCACACACTACACAAACCTATATTACATGTTACTTTATATTTTGACAAAAAAAAAAAAAAGAATTACACTGCATAAACCTATATTACAGTGCACACAAATGTTTCATTTCATTTGGGATGGTGAAGTTGGTGACAACCAAGACCTTGGTAGGCACTGAGTTCTTTTTCTGTGGCCCTTTTAAGGGATATAATTAGTTGTAATCTTTGACAGCTAATAATATAAGGTTTTTTGTTTTTTGTTTTGTCTTTTTCTGCTATATAAAAATGAAGACATTGCGTAGACCTATTTTGGTGTTCTTGTGGGGTCAATTTACCTTGGAATGTTGCTTCCAAATCTCTTTTTCTGTGAGATGCTATCTTTTAGGTTTTTTGATGTTCTCATTCTGATAACTAAGTTTGATACTGTTTATTACTTTAATTTGTATAATAATAGGGAATTTGATTTGATTGCCTTAAATACAGAGTCTCAAGGCAAGCCAATCCTACTTGTTTGGTCCAGTCCCACCAATTACCTTACCTGATTAATCACCAACTTAAATTATATTTCTTGTTCTAATTTCATTTTTTCAACTTCATCTTTTAAATAAATTTTATGGGAATCTTTTATACTTGTGTGTCATTGCCATATGGCATTGATTATTTTTATTTCATGTTTGAATATTCTCTTAGGAGTTATCTTATTATATGATTGAGTGACCGATTGATGTTGAACGTGTTAAGTTTTGATAAATTTTATTATGGTTTATCAGTAATATGATTGTATGTTGTTAGTTGGTGCTGTGTGTGGTGCTGTTATTGGTATTGTTACTTTGGTGATATTAATGTGATATTGTTGATTTTTTATTGTAATGATGACAATTCTTGTGTTTTATTTGTAAACAATTAAGATTTTGAATATCAATGTTATTTAGTAATATTATTTATTGTCTTATTTAACATTTTGAACAATTTTTTGGAATATTATTTATTTCAATTTTTTATCTAAATAATATTTTGAATAATTTAAAAATTTTATTTATCTCAAATTTTTATTTAAGTGGGATATTAAATAATTTAGGATTTACATTTATTTAAGATCTTGAATAATTTTTAAAAAAATATTTATTTCATATATTTTATTACATAAGATATTAAATAATTTAAAAGTTATATTTATTTAAGATTTTAAACAATTTTAAAAATTTATTTATTTTAAAAATTTGCTTAAATGAAAAATTAAGTAGATTAGGATTTGTATTTATTTAAGATTTTGAATAAGTTAATAATTTTATTTATTTTATATTTATTAATTATAACATTAAACAATTTTAAATTTGTAGGCGGCCTTCCTTGTTTTTTTGACTAAAGCTAAATTTTGTATTTTATTTGCACATAAATGATGTGTTGAGATTTTGAATCATAGTGTTATCTATCAATTTTATTTATTGTTTAATTTGCCTGTTGAATATCATCACTACAGAAGTATGCCATGTTTTTTTTTTTCTGAAGTTTTTGGACAAATGAGTTTTGTATTAGAAATTTGTAAATGTTACTTAATAATATTATTGATTATCTTATTTGGATGTTGATATGATCACTAAACTTGTATGCTTTATCTTTATTTACAAATTTTATATATTTATGATTTTGAATATTTTAAAAATGTATTTATTTAAATTTTGTATTTATTTAAAAATATTATTTATTTTTATATTTTATTTAAGTAAAATTTGAATAATTTAAGATTTTTATTTTATTATAATTTTTAACAATTTATGAATGTTATTTATTTTAAATTTTTATTTAAGTAAGATTTTGAATAATTTAAGAATTTTATTTTTCTCAAATTTTTATCAAAGTGGGATATTAAATAATTTAATATTTTTTAGGTTTTTGAATAATTTAGAAATTTTACTTAATTTCATATTTTTATTAATTAAAACATTAAATAATTTAAAACTAATATTTATTTAAGATTTTAATTAATTTAAAATTTTTATTTATTTCTTTTTTATTATAAATAATTAAGGACTTGTATTTATATAAGATTTATGATTTTTAAAAATTTTATTTATTTCATTATTTTGTTAATTAGAATATTAAATTATTTAAGTTTTTATTTATTTATGGTTTTAAATAATTTAAAAATGTTAATATCATTTTAAAATACTAAAATATATTATATTAATATTTCTTTAATAACATTCTAAATATTATATTAAGATCACTTTAATGAGTTGACCACTATATTAATATCATTTTAATAACATTAAATCCTATATTTATATTTATATTATATATATATATATATATATATATAATCAAACCTTTTATTCAGTTAAGATTTAAAAAATAGTTTATGAAATATGTTTTCATTAGAATCCAAAAATCTATATAATATTATATTCAAAGAATGATAAACATCTACAATAAATTAAAATTAAAAATTATAAACTATTTATTAAAACATTCTACTGAATAAAATATTTATTTGAAACATTAAATAATTTGTATTTATTTAAGATTTTAAATAAATATAATTTTTTTTGTTTTAAATTTATTTTCCTCTCATGAACAAACTTATATAAATATAAACAAATACTAAAATATGTCATATTAATATTACTTTAATAACATTTTAAATATTATATTAAGATCACTTTAATGCATTAACTGTTGTCTTAATATTATTTTAATAACATTAAATTATATATATATATATATATATTAATTTTAATTTGTTGTAGATGTTTATCATTCTTTATATAATATTCATATACATTTTTGGATTTTTATGAAAATATATTTTATAAACTATTTTTTAATATTTTAATTCTTATTATTTAAAGCTCATTAATCTAACTATATTATTCAAATTTTTTTGTGTGATTTTTAGGTGAGATTTTTAGTATCTTATATGATTGTGTAGGTTGATTATAAGTAGGTAAAGGTTGATTATAAGTAAGTAAAGGTGAACTTTAGAGTTGAAAAAAACGAGAATTTGCTAAGTGTTGGATCTTACAGTTGCGTGTCACTAGTGGATTGGTTATTTATATGATCGTATGTCTTGTTGATGTTAGAATTGTTGAATTTTGATAAATTCTGCATATGGTATCATATATATGTTATATGGCTATGTGTAATTATAAGCGGTGGTCATTGTTGCTTTAGTGGTATCAGTGACTGACACTGGTGATTGGTGACTAATATTAGTAGTTGGTATTGGTAGGTGGTATTGATGACTAGTATTAATGTTGTATTTAGTATTTTTCTTTTGTTTTGTTTGATTTTTTATTTAAGTGTTGGATAAGTTGAATGATATATATTTTGTATTTGGAATAACAGTTTTATTTAACAATATTATTTATTATCTTATTTATTTAGACATTTAATTTGAATATTTTAGGAGTTGTATTTATTTAATTTTTTATAATTTAAAATTATTTAAATTATGTATTTATTTAAGAATATTATTTATTTTATAATTTTATTTAAGTAAGATTTTGAATAATTCAAGATTTTTATTTATATTTTAAATAATTTAAGAATGTTATTTATTTGAGATTTTTATTTAAGAAAGATTTTAAATAGTCTAAAACTTTTATCTATTTTAAATTTTTATTTAAGTGAGACATTAAATAATTTAAAAATTTATTTATTTAGAATTTTAAAGAATTAAATTTTTTATTTATTTTATTTTAAAAATTTTAAATAATTGGTTACTAAAAACATGCATGCTGTATATCACATACAATTTTAATATAATTTTGATTCTTTAAAATATATTAATATTAATTAAAATAAATTATTCAGATTTTGTATTGATTAATAATATAGATACTAAAATTTGATTGGATTAAAAGATATACGATACTATTTAGATACATGATTCAAATTATTTATCGAAGTAACGTGCATGTGAAAAACACATACAGTGAGGCAGTATAAAATTCTGGGTTCACCTGAGGAGAGAAAAAGGGGTTCCCAAAGAAAACAGACAAAAACAGAGAGATGGAAACATCAATTGTTGAGGTAGAGAGAATCTTAGGTTACAGATTTAAAAACTGGAAGCTTCTAGAAGAAGCGCTCACTCATTCATCTTTCACGGAAGGTGTTTCTTACGAGCGCTTGGAGTTCATCGGAGACCCCATTATCAATCTCGCCATCAGCAATTATCTATTTCTCGCTTACCCGCACCTCGACCCTGGTCAACTATCTGTCCTCCGCGCCGCCAACATAAGCACTGAGAAGCTAGCCCGCGTAGCTATCCGCCATGGCCTCCACCGCTTCGTCCGCCACACTGCGCCGCCCCTTATGGAGCAGGTCCAGCGGTTTGTGGACGCCGTCGCCCGAGAGAATTACTCTGTCGTGGCGCACGGTGGATCCGTCAAGGCTCCCAAGGTCCTGGCGGATATCGTCGAGTCCATCGCCGGAGCTATATACGTTGACGTGGGATGCGACCTGGAGAAACTCTGGAAGGTGTGTACCAATGTTTCTTTGTTAAGGTTTTACCTTTCGTGTTCTGTCTTTGCATTGATTTTTTGGGAGATGATAATGAATGATGACAATTTCTTCAAAATCCGGGTTTTCTAGGTATCTGATAAGGTTTTGTATTTTTTTTTCGTGGTTTTTATTTTTATTTTTTTATTTTTGAATCAATTGAGATGATAGATTGAGAAAGAATTATAACCTTTCTAATTTTTCTTTAAGGATTGAAATTTTCATTTTGGTCAAGACAGCAATGTAGGGATGGTGGCTTCAAAATCTTTCAACATTTAAAATTAGTAGTGTACAGAGTTTTTTTTAGATGTTATGTAAAATTGAAGATGTTGAACAATTGATTTGTTGATTGTGACTATGATTTTGACAGAATTTTAGAAGAATTTTGGAACCAATAGTGACACCTGAGGATTTGGAGCAACAGCCTCAACCGGTGACGGCATTATTTGAAATATGCCAGAAAAGGGGGAAACATGTTGAGATTAAACATGTGAGAGAGGAAACAAGGAGTATAGCTAATGTCTTTGTTGATGGAGAGTTTATAGCCTCTGCTTCCTCTGTCCAAAAGGATCTCGCAAAACTTGAAGCCGCCAAGATTGCTTTGGATAAACTAGCATACCTGGTTCCTCCCACCAGTGACCTGCAGCTAAGCTTTTGTCCTGACGAGGATGGGAACATGATTGTTGAAGCAGCTAAACATAAACTACACGAACTCTGCGAGAATAAAAAATGGCCTAAGCCGGTATACAGGTACTGTTTGTACGAGGATTCATTAAACTAGTAACATTGATTTTCATGTGTGAAACTTTTGACATGTTGACTAAGTAGTTATTTTTCCACAATGGCTCACAGGGTTGTGGAGGATTTGGGTCCCTCTCATGAAAGGAGATTTGTTTGTGCTGTTGAGGTAACTATAGAAGAGGAGCGGATCCTTCAAATGAGTGGCTACGAAAAAAGTAGGGTGAAGGAGGCACAGAACTCTGCTGCTTCATTGATGCTTATGGCCTTACTTGGGACTTAATCACACAGGATGAAAGTGGTGTTGTAATTTTTTTGGGGTATCTCCCATCTCCCATTGCAATCTCTAAGTGTCATCTCCTATTGTAATTTAGACATTAGCCAGCTTAGCTTCGTATTTAAAAACAGGGCATTTGGTACTTTAGCAGTTTGTTTGGAATTGAGATTGCTAATCTTATTTATAATCTAACGTGCACTATAAATCTTAATATTTTATAATTTTAGCGGACCATTTTCACTCTCTCTTTACTTACTATTTAAAGTCATAGAAATTATTCATGTGTAGAAACTGAACGGTAAAATTTATTAAACTATAGCGTGACTAAATAAATAGTTTTACAAAATACTGAACTGAGTAAAGAAAAGATGTAAATGAAATTGAAAAATAATTTGATGAGATCTAAACTATTTTTATGGTTTGAACTCGTCTACTTTTGTGAACCAAAACTTTTAATTTTCTTTAGTACAAAAATTCTTTTAAGGAGATTTGTTAAAATTTTAAGAATATTTAATAAAAAGAATATAATACTGAATATATTCAGATTTTTAAAAAATTATACTTTATCTAATACTAATTATATATTCAAACTCTTAAATTAATATTATAATATAACTAAAAAGTAATTTTAACAAGAGAATTCGGAAATATTATTTTATTAAAAAATAAGAAAAATGAATGATTAATTAAAGTTAAAAAGGTTGTGATGTGAGTAAATAATTTATCCAGTTATTATATATATATATATATATATATATATATATATATATATTATAAATAAATAAATATTCCCTTACTGTGTCATTGCTCTCATGTGATATACCGATGTACTTGTCAGATTAGATGTTGACCTGTTGACATCAAGCGGAAAAGTTAGATCCTTCCCTATCAATCAATCATTCATTCTCAGTACATGCCCATCTGAAAATGCCATTTAATGTTAACTCACAGCAAGTTAAAAATTTCAGAATGACAGTAGAGCAACAAGTCAAGATCTTTTATCTCACGACACCATCATATGATCAAATCCTCCTCCACCTTGAAGTGCAGGAACTCGATTCACTCCGATATTGTGAAGCAACTGCTGTAGCCACCTCCTTGCTGTCGGGTCTTCCTGCATACATAAAAACAAACCAATATAAAATACAAACAACATAAAAGTATGAATCATCATCTCTTCGTAAGGATGAGAAAAATCTCTAGCAAAGAAATTTGAAGAGGAAAGCAAGCATTACTTTTTAATACCTGCTTCTAATCTTCAATTTACTTAATCGAGTCACTCAAATCATATTGATTAAATAAAAATTTTCTACTATCACTTACACGAAGGCAACTACTGAATGTAGCGTCTCTTAACATGTCTGGGAGACAGGTTCTCAAAGCCTCGCAAGCACTGTATTGAAATGACCAAAGCTTTATTAGAAACTTGGGAGGAGAACATAAAGGGCAAGGCAGAAGCGCTTAGAAAACTGGAGTTATTATAACAAACCTCTGGTTATCTGACAGACGAAGATAACATCGAATAATGTGCTTCAAAAGACGGCATGACGGTTGCTCAACAAGAGTTGCCACCATGTTTCCCAAAACTCGACCTACTGCATAAAAGCGCTCTGCTGTAGTGCAAATATATTTCAAACCAATTTCGTCCAGTAGAATTTTTTGAACTATAAAGGTTGCAACCTGCAATAATGGAGCATTCATTATACACAAACACAAATTTTCCTGTATGCAATTGTTTGCTAGGCATAGGAGAGGATCACGTGGTAGGGGCAAAAACAAACATGTGACTCAGCATTTTCCGCATACCACCACCAAGCAAAATACAAGAGTGAAAATCTCAAGTATCAAGAACGATATTTCAACCCATGTACTGCAAATACTGGATGCATTTTGATACAACCAAATATGTCAAGACGAGTTTCAACAGTTCCGTGACAACCAAGAATAGAAAGCCTATAGTTTACTTCCTAAGTAGCAGTGTACTGGAACAAACTTTACATGCACAGGTGTTCACCAAAAACCAAATAGCTTATAAAAATGAATAAGGAAAAAGAAATCAATTTCTATTCATCCAAACAAAATATTTTGTCAGACCAAACTGGTTAAAAACAAGATCAGTAAACTTAACCGTTTTTGACAATTCACTGCCCATTTCCATACTGCGCAAGCACAGCGGGATAATCTCTGTTGAAAGAAGAAAACTTATAACTTCTGTATCATCAACCTGGTGAAATATCAACGGAAAGGAAATCAAACACGACAAAAAAAGTATAAATGTACATATGGCAAGCAACAAAAAACAATATATTCATCTCACTAGAGAAAAAATCAACAATATTGCGAAGGCCTTAAAGGGAAAATTTTATCCTCTGAAAAAGTGATGAACTCATCCTAACAAGTTGGGTTGTATGCTCACAGGAAAGTTAACAGAAGTAACTGAAAATATACATAAACATTATAAGACTAACACAACTAATTATTTGTGGCAACTAAACTATTTACACGTCTAGCTGTTTGTCACAGATTTACAATAATCAATACTTAGTAATAACTGTTTTCTAGATTAGGCATTAGTTGAGGTTATTACAATATACACTTTTTTATGGCAGGGTTTTTTGTGACAATACTTTTACTAATTGAAATTGTTTTCTTTCCGCATGAACGTTGTATAAATTCTTCCCATATAGTGTATCCAACAACAGAATAAAAAACGAGATAGTACGGGATTACCTTCACCAAGGCACCAATGACTCCTAGACTGGTAAGCCTCAAATACTCAAATGGCCTGGACTTACTTGTTGTATTAAGGAAGGGATACAGATATAGAGGTATATGAGCTGCAGACGAGACAAGGTAAGTGTAAAGAGTGAACAGAGTAATATATTTTTTCTTTAAGTGTTAATTTTAATGGGCAGAAGCCCTGCTGAATTAGAGATAGATATGATAATGTCAAAGCAATCTCTTTACATATAAATTGCAAAAAAAAGAAGAAAAACTACAACATGTATCCACTTTAGTCCAAAAGTTTCTGACAGTATATTGGCAGTAAAACAAGGACGACTGACTAGTAAGAGCAAGTGGTATGACCTATAAACTGCGTAAGAGAGAAGCTTCATTTCCTAGCAAGAAAAAGTAGCAGTCCTATGACAAGATAGAAAATATCAAGACAGAGCAAGTTGCATTTAAAATTCAAGCACATAATTCTGGTTTATACCGAACTTTTTTTTAGATTATATATGGTCTAACCATCATTCAATAAATTTTATATTATTTTATCAAATTTTAATTGTTTAGCAATTGGTTGCTTTTACAATATCCTATGACAGTTTTAAATAAATAGAGAAATTTAATTAGAGAAAAAAATGGGAAAATATAACTACGAGATGATAAGATATCATCAATCATTTAACATTTATTAAAGATATACTGTACGAAAACAAAAGGTCTGGGAATAACATCAATAAAAACGAATGCCTTGTTATTCTACCAGGTGAAGTCGTCTACATGCTAGGTACTTGCAATTACAAATGACCCTAATGACTTTCTCCATTTTAGTCAACACACCTACACCAAAGGTGTCACACTGATAAGCACCAAAATACCTGGAGGACCCTCACCTAAAAGGTATTGTTGAAGGAAAACAAAACACTTAAATAACCCACAAAACATTTAATACTCCTTGATGTAGGACTTAGACAATCCATAATAGCCAAGATACTATCATAGAGCTGATGCCTTGGTGACTAACACTTTACAATTTTTGAAAACTCTACCATGTCAAGGATCTGAACAACACTTAAGTATTTCATTTGAGCATTTCATACTACTTGATGTGCAACACAA
>Ga0099825_1006489_pt1 | contig 14598 bp, 8 predicted proteins | sample SiratroredBW_FD_76838 | JGI IMG/M metagenome (GOLD analysis project Ga0099825, IMG submission 76838) | Root nodule microbial communities of legume samples collected from California, USA - Siratro red BW | ecosystem: Host-associated > Plants > Roots > Nodule | place: USA: California | collected... | reverse complement strand
TTCTTTTTATTAATTTGTTTAAAAGGGGGGTAAAATGAATTCATTTTTTTTTGTTTTTTTTTCCCTCCTTAAATTTTTTTTTTTTTTTCTATTCCACTAAGAAAGTAAAACTTTTTTTTTTTTTTTTTTTTTTCATGTCTTTTCTCTACATTTCTTGAAACCAGTTTCACTCGTAACGACTTTTCTTTCTTTTTTTTTTTCTTATTTCCACTCTTCTTTGCACTTCAAAAAGATACGAAATAATAATTTAATTTAAAATTTATATGGAAAATAATAATTTGAATATGCAATAAATTTAGATGTATATATATATGTTATTTGTTTATCTTCTTCTTTTAATATATATATATATATATATATATTAGAATACAATAAATATTTTGCGTATATATTTAATATTCTTATTTATTAGTAATTATATTTTAAAATTACAACAATTTAAATCTCACAACTTTTATATATAGCACAATAAAATAATAATAATAATAATAATAATAATAATAATAATAAATATGAACTACTCATTCACTTTTCTGTTAGTCTATAATATAGCTAGGTATCTTTCTCTCTTTTTCACCTAAAATTTTAATCTATATTACTTTTCTAATATTTTTATTGAAATTATAAATTACACTTATTTATAATACACATATTTTATTCAAATAAATTATAAAATTAAAGTTAATATAAATATTAAATTTTTACTTACTAAAATAAGATAATAAAATTCGACAACCAATCGTCGTACATATTTTTCTAACACACAACACACACACATATATATATATATATATATATATATATATATATATATATATATAAATTATAACATATAAAAAAGACAGACAAGTGTGAGAGTCGATCTTATAAGTTAAACTTTAGAATGAAAAAGGTTAATTAATTTAGCAATATTAATAACTTGCGTTGCAGAAGCATATACCCCAACCATTTCATACGTATATACCTTTAATATCAAATAGAGGTTAATGTATTGTTTAGTCTTGTAAGATTAATGAATTTAGATTTTTTTATTATAGAAACTTTCTTTTTTATTTCTATAAAATTTTAAACATTATTTTCAGTTTTTGAAAAAATGTGAAATTTAGTTTTAGTCATGATAAAACATGTTTATTTTATTTTCATGTTTTTCCAAATTCCAAGTCATCTTTAGTTCCCCATATTCATTTTAATATAGATAAGTCAGATTTTATTTATTTTTCAGATATTGAGAGTTTTTTAAAATTATATTTAACATTATATTTCACTACATGCTGTTCAACACATTTAACTGATGTGATATAGTAACGGTAAAGAATATCGACTTAAATTTTAAACGAATTAAAAAAACAAATTTTAAGACAGTTCTTTAGTTCCCCATATTTATTTTAATATAGATAACTAAGATTTCATTTCTTTTGCAGATATTGAGAGTTTTTTTTTTAAATATTATATTTAACATTATATCACAGCACTAATATGTTTCATTACATGCTGTTCAACATATTTAACTCATGTTATATATATAATAGTAAGGGTAACGAATATTGACTTTAAATTTTAAACGAATTAACGTCACAGAATCAAAATCAAAATTCACTTTTCTCAAAAATTAAAAACTTATTTAAGTCTATTAAATGCTAGAAAAGTTAAGAGCCCTATACCTTATTACTATATATAAATATAATAGTACTACAAGTTATGATCCATTACATGTAAAAATGAGTCAAATTTACCCTTCATTACATTTTATAGAATAAAAATTAATTAATACAACCATTGATAAATTTTATGTTTTTTATCAATTAGATCATGTATATAAAGCTAACAAAATTGTTTAAAAATTTATTACTATATTTAATTTTTTTAAAGTGTAATATGTTATCATAAACATTGGTTGGGACAAGTGTAGACTCTTCATAAATTTATATTATATATATTTACTTCCATAGAAATTTATTTGAAAGGGTAATTCAACTTAAAAATCGATATTTAGGAGCAATATATCAATCTTTCATAACATCAAACACTAAGGAACGATAATGGCTATGTTTTTCGAAAAAAGAAAAAAAAGAAGAGGTAAATGAATCTATTATAAAATCAGACAACAAAATGCATACAAGATAATATGTTAAGAAAAATAGTGAGTATTTAATTAACATACAAAATCAACGAGAAAGGTGCTGTTTTTTCTTGTTTTTTCAAATATAGGGTTTTTGTTTATCAGCAAAATATAGGGTTGACGTGTGGTATTTTTAAAGAATTACATTGTTTATATAACAAATTTTGCCACACTCTTTACTGTGCATTTCTTTATTTCTCTCCCTCACATTACTCTTATTAATTGTCGCTATCTTTTCTTAATTTTTGTCTTTTAATATACAATAAAATTTGGTACAAACTTAGTTTAACTGAGCTGCATTGTTGTTTGCATTGCATCACAGAAATTCACGTATGGACAAGAGAAGACTCTTGGATACCATTATTAGGTCAATTACATTACACACATATTCTAATATCCTATGTAGAGATTCTCACATGTGGTTTAGGATTGGTGGTGGCAATTGGTTGACTTTTTTAATTTGCATGAACTCACTCACTCCATGATGAGCAGTAGCAAGTGAGTTCGTGGGAAATAAGGGCAGTGGCAGAAAGTGTTGGGGACAAAATCTTCAATCTTTCTGAGATTCAGAACCTAGCTATTGCAAGTACATGACTCTGGGGATCAAAGTCAACCTGTCCCGTAACTTCCCTTCTCTTGACCTTTTTGACCTGTCAGAAGAAGGAAGACCAGGTTGGAAGTATTAGGCTGGATTCAGATATTGCCATCCTTTGTAGGGTCTCCCTGCTGTTAAATCTGAATCTCTACATGTTTTGTGGCTTATGACTTTTGAGAGGGTTATTGTAAAGTTCAGAGCTACCTCATAACTTAAAACGTCCATATCAGGGCATGTATATTGCTGAAAAATCGTTCTTCAAACAAATACTTTGTAAAAGCTTATTCAGAAAAAAAAAATAATGTTTTATCATAACTATTGTAGTTGTATAGATCTATCATTTGGAATATTTACTCAACAATAAAAATAGTAAAATATAAATATTGTTTCGATTGCTGTTTTATTTTAATTTTATAACGTTCTATTTTATTTAATGAAGTTGTAAATGAAATTATACTTATAAAAAGATCAATACAGTTGTTTTATTTATATTTAGAAAAATAAATCAATATAATAGATAGATTTGAACTCGTCCGGTAACATATCTTATGATATGATAATAAATAAAAATGTTTTTAAAAAGATGTTTTTAATTATATATAATCAACTTCTTATTTCAATATTTCTAATAATAAAGGATTAACTTCTTATTTTTATAATTATAATATTTCTTTCAAGTTAGAGCATAAAGGTGATATGTGTCTACATTATTTTAAATATAGTTAACTCTTAATTTTTATGTAAAGTTGATGACTATGTCAGTTTGTTCATTATTGATGACAAATTTAGTGGTGATGTTTTAAGATTTAGTTTTTCTCTTATAAAATGATAATTCACCTCAATATGTTTGGTCATTTCATGAAAGACAAGATTACAAACCATGTGTAATGTTTCTTAGTTGTCATATAATATTTGGGAGCTTTCTAATTTAAGCTCTTTGACAGGTTATTTTATCCATATGAGCTCACAGCTGATGACTAATTTTATTGCCTATATGTTGCTTCTGCAGTTAACTTTGCTACAACTTATTGTTTTTTACTCTTTCATGATATTAAACATCATTAGAAGAAGAAATACTCTTGATTGGTGAAGAAGTAGAAGAAGATGAAGGGGAAGAAGAAGAAGAAGAAGAAGATAAGGAGGAATGCTCAGATTGTATTTCTCCATTCTTTATCACCTTTGTTTGGATAATTGTAAGTTTTGTGCCTATATTCCAAACATTTAAAACATTTTAAGGCACTTGTTTTTCCTCATATTAGGGTTTAGGTGAAAAAGAAGAAGAGATATGATCCTTGGAAGAAGACGAATGCTAATGATCATTAGAGTGAGAGGAAGAATGTTTATGATCTTTTGAAGAGGAAGAAGAAGATGGTTTAGAAGACTTACCTTGGTAGGACTTGTCTTCTTCCTCTCTTTCCTTTGAAGAATTCCAAAAGGCATACTTTTGACACATAGTGCCTCTTCATTTGTCTCTCTACCTTCATGGCTTGATGAAACATATCTTTTAAATTCATTTTATGTCTTAGTTCAATCCATTTAAAAATCTATGGCTTGATGAAACATTTCATTGTAGGCCTACCATCTATCAATTATTATGCTAATATAAGATTTGACTATTTAAATTTATATTTTAAATAATTTTATAAAATTTGGGATATTACAGTGAACATGTGTGATTTGGTGATGAGTGACCTCTTGAATCTCCAAGAGTCCTAGAAGAATCGAGATGTGAAAACTGATGAGCATGTCCTTTACTATAAGATGTGTTGGCGTCCCTTGATGAGCCAATTGTGAATCCTTTTTTTGGGCTCATATTTTCATAACTTGGCCAAGGCAATTGCTTCCTGCACAATACAAATTCTGACCTGCACTAAACCAACTTTTAATATACCAAAAATCTCTCTATTATTTTTATTATAAAATTCATGTATTGAACAATTTTTCTTTTTCTTCTCTCTCACACGTGCAGTCCGATCATGCGCCTTCTGATGAGTGCAACCAAAGAAAAAATTGTTAACATTTCTCTTTCTCTCTGTCATATGCACTATATCTTAAAAGGTATGATATATTTTTTTCTTAACAATAATAAAAATGATGTTGGAAATTGCTTCAAGCACAATACAAATTTTTGCTTTTTCAATTAATTTCATGTTAATGGTTATTTCATTTTCCGTTAGTTTGTTAAAATGAGATATTTTGTTGTTAGTATATTTACAACTTGATATCGAATAGTGGTATGATTAATTTTAAAAATTCAGTTGAACACATTGTTTTCAAATTTAGTGATAACAAATTCGATGTTGGTTAAAAAAAATATAGATACTTTTTAATATTTATAAGATTTTTTTTATTATTTACCAAAAAAGTTTGTTAATATTTATCGAAATAAATTTGTTATTATTTATCAAGATTGTTTATTAATATTTTATTCAAAATTATACGAAATATCATTAAATGCAAAGTTATATTTTCAATATGTCTTCTAGTTCTAGTCACAGTAAGTCTAGCCAAAAAAGAAAAAAGAAAAAAGAAAAGGTCAAGAAGCCCAGCAATGCTTGGTCCAGGAATACTTTGTAGAACTATCTAGGTTGAGTACAGAGGTAAATCCGTCTTGTTAAGGAGTTGTCTTTAGTAATCTTTGTGAAGTGAAATTTTGTCATTTTTTTATGATAATATTACAAGTATCATGTTGTTCGAAGTGAGCACGTGAAGGTTATCTATTTGTGTGTTTTTACCAACTAAAGTTACAATACTATTTTAATATCTTTTAATTCTTATATTATCATTTTAGATTTTTTTTAGTTTTTATATTATATATTTGTAGACATAAAAAAATTAAATATGGAATTCTTTAATATTTTTAAAGATAAAAAAATTGTTGTATAATAAAAGGGTAGATGTCCTGAGGAAGCAAAGATACCTTTCAAAGAAGTATGTTAACATCTCTCTTTCTCTCTATCATATGTACAGTATATATTTATTTTGAAGGGTGTGATATATACTTTTTTTATCAATAATATAATTAGTTTTAGTAGAATCATAAAAGGAATTAAATAGAATAATTTTAAAAGAATTGAGATTTTACTTTTTATTAAGGACATATATCTTTCTCATTATTTTTTTGAGTATTTGACATGATTCCAAGATTAATAGGATGTTGTATTGTTTTACTTTTGTAGGTAAATGTTACAGGATTTCACATAACTTTGCATACATACATGTGGATTCTACTTTTCTGGAAGGGTTGTTTTTTTGTAATCCACTTTTCGTGTTAGTTTTGGTCATTGGAATTCAGTATCCATAAATGAAGTTTTGACTTGTTTAAAGATCATGGATGTAGAATTTTTAACTGGCATATTAGATAAGTGTGACATGTGGGAGGTAGATGATTTTGATATGATGCAATCAATATCTTCTCATGCATATGATAATGAATGTAGGCCACGTGAATGCAGTGAAGCATTTACTACAAATAAGGTAAAGGTGATTGACATGTGAATCTTATTTGATGAATGAAATATGATGGTGTCATATGTTTTGTAGGTATTTAATTCTCGAGATGACCTCTTGAAGTGGACTAGAAAGGTTACATATGGCTTTGGTTTTGTGATTGTTATGTTAATGTTGATTACATGGAATGGTCAACTAGAAAGGCAAACATATGTATTATTAGGTTGTCAGAGAGGAGGTAAATACAGACAATATAAAAAGGACTTGGAGGTTAGTAAAAGTGGAACTAGGAAATGTTTAGATTACAAGGGGAACCGGTTAAAGGTGGTGAAGGATGGATTGTAAAGTTACTTTGTACCTCTCATAATCACAACTTGGAAGATACGTTGGTAGGTCATCCATATGTTGGCAAGTTAACACATAATGAGAAGTTTATGCAGGTTGATATGACAAAGACTTTGGTGAAGCCTAGAAATATTTTACTAACCATAAAGGAGCATAATGAAAAGAATGTGACCACCATCAAGAAAGTTTATAATGCCACGAATATGTATCGAAGATCATATCGATGTCATAGAACTAACATGCAACAATTAATGATGTTACTGGAGCGAGAGATGTATCTTCATTGGTGTAAGTTTAATGAGAATAAGAATGTGGTCTAAGATATATTTTGGACACACCCTGATTTAGTTAAACTACTGAATATATTTAATATTGTGTTAATGATGGGTAGCACCTATAAGACAAACAGATATATGATCCCTTTACTTGAGGTTGTTGGTGCAAACTTAACGAGGTTGAACTTTTTTGGTGTATTTGTTTTGGACGAATCTGAGCGACAAAATAATTTTGTGTGGACCCTTGAAAGACTTAAAGGGTTATTTTATTTCTACGAGTTGATGTGTACCCTAGGATCATAGTTAGTGATGGAGATATTGCTCTCATGAATACAATAGGTGTTGTGTTTCTTAAAACTTTTAATGTTCTATGTTGATTTCATATTGTGAAAGTAAAGTGATGGAAGCTTAGGGAGCTATTGTGGATTGTGATCATGTAGAAGGATTTGATCATCGTGTGTAATCATTTAAAGTGGTATGTTCTCCATGGCCCATATTTATTGATTATGTGAACGTTACTTGGTTAATTCCACACAAAGAAAAATTGTTAAGGCATGGACGGATAGGGTCATGCACTTAGGTAACACAACAAATAATAGGTATGTACATCTTAACTATAAATTATTATCTAAATTAATTGGAAACCTAAGTCCATTATTATTTGTTTTCGTTTTTAGGGTTAGGGTGCACATTGAAATTTGAAGAGGATGCTTCAGACCTTCATGGGTGACTTGTGCTTTTGTTGGGATTCCATTAATAAGATGATTATCTTGCACATAATTAAATTAAAACTTCATTTGAGAAGAGTCTTCACATAGTGGGTCATGTGTTTAACATTATAGCATACAAAAAATTACTTGGTTTTGTGTCAAAGTGTGTTTTGCAACATATTGCAGATGAGATGGATCAAGTTAAATGTGTTGACTTAGATAAAACTCGTTGTGGTTGTATCCTTAGATCAACTCACGGTCTTCCTTGTGCTTGTGAATTGACTTTTTTGGTGTAGGTTGCCTACCCCCTACAATAATTGCATGTCATGTGGACACTATTAAACTTTTCATATATTTCATCTGATGAAAGTTCAACGAAATGTCAATCCAAAAAGAGTTTGATGTGATCTTGAAGGGCTTTAAAAAGGTTGACATTGCTGGTAAGGTTAACCTAAAGAATAAGTTGATGGAAATTGCATATCCAGATATGACATCTTTGTGTACACCAACGTCAAAAGTAAAAACAAAAGGTGCTGAAAATGGTCGTGTGACTAAATTTGCAAGATCAACCAAGCGAATCCCGTCTTATTTTGAGCACGTGGATGCGCTACAATCACAACAAGATAGTTCCTATACTTAGAAATTTAGCAAGGGAGTCAACCAAGAAACTCCTAAAAAAAAAAATCAATCCCTATGTTGGATCAATTTCCTACAGGGTTTCATCCCTATATTGTTGTAGGTGAAGTTGGAAAATGATTGTCAAATTCTACCAATTGATATATTGTGGTATACCCATTGTTATCCAATCGTCCAAGCTTGGTCATCACCTTACACCAATAGGATGCAATTTTTTCACAAATAATGACAATTAGATAACATTTATAGCTTACAGTTTGTATTTAAGAAATTAAATTTAGTGCATGAAGGATATTTGTAAATTAATTAGGAAGCAATTACACTTGTATAGTGGAGACAATTTATATAGTGTAGGAAGCAACAACCTATTTGAAGGAGTTGAGACATTAGTTTAAGATGGATCCATAGCCTATTAGGCTCCACAAGAAACCCAACTTTGCAACTGGCTTCATGATTTGAAAAAGCAAAAACTTTCCACCTATTTTTCGTATAACTCCCTCTTACTGAATAGATTTCTTAATTTAAATTAATTATAAATTTCAAAGTATACTATTAATTATCATGAAGTATTGCAAATTATTAATAGTTGAATTATAATAAAATTCATTATCAATTGACATTGCATGTGATGTGAGTTACACCATTCATTTCAAGGTTTAAAAATTTTGTCAAAAGAAAATAGGTATACTAAAAATTGAAGAAAATGAGTTTTGGTATAACTATAATTCGAATTTAAGATTTTGTCATTTTATTTATTAACACAATATTTTAAATTATGTAACACCATTAACATGTAATTAATTGAAAAAACAAAATTTTATATTATGCACGAAGCAATTGCCAACATCATTTTTTTTATTATTAAAAGAAATATATATATATATATATATATATATATATATATATCACACCCTTTAAAATATATATACATATAACAGAGAAAAGAGATATGTTAACAGTTTTTTCTTTGATCACGTTCATGAGGAAGGTGAGTGTAAGAGTAGAGAAAAATTATTTAATACGTAAATTTTAAAACAAAAATGATAAGGATGTTCTTGATATATTAAAAATTTGTTTAGCACAGAAAATAATTTATATCGAGCAAGAAGCAATTGCCCTTTAAAAAATAAAGGGCTTCTTCCTCCACCTCCATGGTATCTTCCCGCACCTTCTTACCTTTTCTAATTCAAACATTGACCAGGAAAAGACAGAAATGCCTATACTTTGTAATGAAATAGGGTTTTGAGTCTGGCATGGGTGTTGAGTGTTTCTCTAAGTTTGAAGAGTGTAGTTTGCAGTTGTTCAAGTGGCAGTCCAAGGCGGCGAATTTTTTTTTTTTATTTCACAGATTCTACAATCCAAAAGCAACGTTAAAAAATTTAAAAGCTTTCGTATTATAGAACATTACAAATTCTTTTAGCCTAAAATTTCTATAATCTAGTAAAGGAATTATCTTTTGGATCGTAAAATTTATAAGTAAGAAAAAATTGTAATGACTTATGGATTCTATAATCTCGAAATTTAAAGTTTTGGATAATTGTTTTCAAACTGAAATATGCAACTCCAGAAACTTAAGGTTAAACAAATGGCTTCGAGATGTCATAATCCAGAAACTTAATTTTAACAATGATTTCTGAATTGTACAATGGTTAAATTTTACGAAAATATTTTAATTAAAATTGAGTTTCTGAATTCTACAATCTAAAAGTCTTTTTTAAAACGTTTTCCCTTTCGAATGGTAAAATCTAAAAGACTATTAAATCATAAAAATCACATCCCTAATCACCGCCTCCACCGCCGCTCAATACAACAAATCAATCATACATAAATAATACAAATCATGCAACATATCTTAACTTTCCTTCAATTGTCAATGGAGGTGCACAATAATCCAATTTTTATTTCCTCAACCAACGTTCGGGAAGAAAAACTTTACTACCGCAAAAACAAGGTGCAGGATACGATTTGGGTGAAGGAAGGTGATGAATAAGCTTAAGTTAAAAATTTACTTTTAAGGATAAAGTAGTCTTTTTGTTTAATATGGAGGTGCAGGAAGAACCACTTACCAAACATCTTTCGTCGGTTTTTTGTTTGTGGATTGTAGCCCAGTTTCTTGGCCCAAACATATCCTCTTTACCCTGATTACATTTCTACTCAATACGAAATTTTCAGTTAAAACTTAGATTCTTAACATTTGGTGGTCTCGACAACGAATTTAGTCGATGAATAGAGTTTATTTTGGAGCATTTTTTTTTTATTTGAATTCAGTATAAAAAGAATATTATATCTTGATAAAAATAAGTGTCGGCATAATTGTGACCGGTACATATTATTATATTAAATAGAAAAAGTTTACTAATCTTATAAAATTTATTAATCAAATTTATCTAATTTCTAAAATTTATATTTATATATTATTATATTAAATTTTTAAAATGTAAAAATAATTAAAGATCCTATTTATTAATTAAATGTATTTAATTTCTAAAATTCATATTTATATATTATTATATTAAAATTTTTTAATTTAAAAATGATTAAAAATTCTATAAAGAAATTTTTGTTTATAGTTGTCGCTTAAGGACATTCGATAAAATTAGAATGAAACAGAAAAGATTACATGACCCCTGGTCTAAAGATGATACCCACAAATTGAGAAACGGTACAAATTGTTTTTGTCGCCTTTACTCTTTCGATGATTTGAAGGATGATGAACTACTCTAGGTTCCTGGAGGATATGAGCACTGTCAAACATTAAAAGTTATGTCACAATGTATATAATAAACTCTAATAAATATGAATAATGAGGAAAAAGTATAAAAATGGTGAAATTTGTTTAGTAAATTATTAATTTGGTGCAATTTTTTTATTTTTTTTACAAAAAAATGGACAGATCGGTATGACTTCAAAAACTAAAATCATAAAATAACGAAGGTGATTTCTTAAAAAAAAAAAAATTAAAAGTGTTATCGTGTCACCTTACACAACTTTAATTATAAAATAATAAATAAAGAAAGATTTGCAGCCGTAAATGAATAGAATTTTTTATAAAGATATCACGATTTCTTCATGTGAAAAGTAAAAAAGTCATATCATTTTGGGATAAATTTTGAATTCACAAAATAAACATACTATGTCGTGGCGCCTTCTTCACTCTCAAAAATTTCTCAAAAATCCCTACTTAAGTCGTGTTGTTATCATATGACTATTTTTCTTTTCATAAAATCATATACCATGACACAATTTATTTATTTCTGTAAAAAAAATTTCTACATTTTGATGCTTTTGTTTATGACGTTTTGAAGTTCTTTGACGTGAGTACTAAGGTAGGAATGATAAAGGAACCTATTCAAGTTTAGAGGAAGTTCCCTTCAGCTTCCTGGATGAAATTTAACAGGAATGGTGTTACTCGGGTGCTCCTCGACTGATATTGCTTATGCAGAGATCTATAGGGGATGGATGGAAAGTATGTGGGTGGTTGCTCTTCCTTCATGGATATTATTATTGTCATTGAGCATGATGTGGAGGATGGTTATACGCTATTATTCAAAGTCAATAACTTAATACTGGGGGTCATGCAGATATTGATGAGCATTCAGATGATGATGATGACTTATTGATATGCAAAAAATAGAGTGCACCAAAAGTAGTGTTGAGTGCAGTGTTAATAGAAAATCCTTTATACAAGTTAGGAAAAGGATACATAGAAGTCCATATATAAGAAAATGAAACGATACTACTATCTACCACTACTCGTACAGATCAAAAGCACTAGTCCTAATAAGTCGTTGCGTGGATTAAAAAAGAATGAAAGCGTGGTATATAAGGGAGAGATTAGGGATATATACAGTGTTTTGTGGGATGAAAAATCAAAATTTTGGTGTGTTTGTTTGAAGCGATGGATGGATGGATGCAGAAAGTGTGGCAGGATTACGAAGTTGTCATGTGAGTTTTCGCAAGCCCAAGGGTTTGATGATCTGAAAGGAGCAGAGCAGAGTTTCGTCGACGCACATGAGGGCGCCGGCGTTGTTGAACTCGCCGCAATAGTTTGGCGCCGAAAAGATGGTGACGAGCTGCCTGTCAGCGAAGAATTGGTAGCCGTCTTCGACCACCTGGTGGGCCCTACAAATGAGATCGAGATCGTGTTTTTTCAGAAACTCGGCGACCTTGTCGGGGCCGAAGGTGTAGGAGACGCCCCTGTCGTTCTCGCCCCAGCCGCGGATGTCGGGGTCGGGATCGGCCCAGAGGAGGTCACACAAGAGGCCCTGGTCGGGGACGTCCACGGGCCTCTCGATGGCTTTGATCTGGTTGAGGCTCTCCATGTCCGGCGACAGCCCTCCGTGCATGCAGAGGATCTTGTCGTCGATGACCGCCGCCACGGGCAGACAGTTGAAGCAGTCGGTGAATATCTTCCAGAGGCGGACGCTGAATCTGCGCTTGCACTCGTCGTAGAAGCCGTAGATTCTGTTGATAGAGGCACACTCGTGGTTTCCTCGGAGAAGGAAAAAGTTTTCTGGGAATTTTATCTTGTAGGCCAGCAAGAGGCATATGGTCTCCACGCTCTGTTTTCCTCTGTCCACGTAGTCTCCCAGGAAGAGGTAGTTGGAATCCGGCGGAAACCCACCGTACTCGAACAGTCGCAACAGGTCTGGATACTGTCCGTGTATGTCCCCTGAATCAATATCAATATTAAAAATGATATTTAAATCTAATTCAATTTTATAAAATTAATTTTTAATATAAAGCTTGCAAAGTATTCAAAATTTTATCTTTATATATAAAATAATGTAAATTTATGTGAAATAACCAGCCACTTACCACAGACGTTTATGGGAGCCTCCAATTCGAGAAGGTTCGGCTGGCTCAGGAAAAGATCTTTGGCCGTGCTGCAGAGGTTCCGAATTTCTGACTCCACCAGATGGATCCGTTTGCCTCTGTTCTTCCTTACTTCCAAAAGCCTCTCTATCAAACCATCCAATCCTTCCATTACCCTCCGCTTCTCTTCTCTTTCTCTTCTATTCTATTGTCAGATTTCTCTTCCCTGACTGAAAATCATGAATGCCAAAAATATGTTCTTTCACGCCCTCCCACTCATATAGAGCAAAAGGATATTCCAAAAACAAAGCAATTTTGAGGGCAGATATTTTTGTTTTATCAATTTGACTAATTTCAATGGCTCACAAACTTAGGAGCTAATGGAATGGAGAAGAGGCATCCTCCCACTAGCTAAAATTAGAAAAGGGTGATCAGTTTGTTTTACAGGCCTATTTAGTTAGTTAGTTGGTGCACCATGACAAAAATTATCATTATTGTGGTACTCATTTCTTTTAGAGTATGGTTTATATATATTTGGATAGGTGTAATAATTATTTGCTCTAACAAGTTTCTTTGTTATATTAAAGAATATTGCAATTATATATCTCTGAAGAAATATGATTGTAAATATGATGAGATTTGTTTATTTTTAAACCTGAGAGTCACTGAGGTAGAAACTCTACTCAACTTGTATTGAAGGAAACATGAACTATACGTTTTTGGCACTTTACTGAAAAGTTCTTCACCATTGGAAGCTTTGTTAAGGGTACATATTGGAAACATCGTTTGATCATGCATTCTTTATAGGATGTTTGAAGGCTTTGAAGATGAAGTGGAAAGATCTTTGGCTGGGGAAAATCTGACAAATTATTTATTTAACAAACAATTAATTTTTTATTTAATATATATTCATAAACTAAATTTTAGGAAATAACTAATTTTATTATAATTATTTTAAATTCAATTTAATAATTTAGAAGATATCATAAAAAGATATTAGAAAACATCAATATACAATGAAAGCACTAATTGACATATACAATGTTTAAATAACTATTAGACGATATCTACACGACAGTAGTAGATTGTAACCACTGAATGTATATTTTATTTGCTTAACCATCTATTTATTTTTTCCGAATGGTTGACTCGTGAATTTCCAATATAATCTTTATACAATATATTAATCTTTGTAATCAATACATGTAAATTTTTGCATGTTAGAATATCTGGGTGTGTGGGTCACATGGTCACCAATTTCAAAGTTTCTTTGTAAGAATTGTTTTTGCATGAACATGAATTGTTTTGATTGGGAAATGAGTTTGATGAATTTGGTAGATGTATGTTGTTATAATGTTAAAGAAGTTCTTGGATGATATTTGATGATTTAATTGAAAAAACTCTTCTATAATATTATTATTTGTGGATTGAATGGGTATTGATGTGAATGATTGAATGATGAAGTTGATGTCATATATGGGAAATAATGTACGAGTTATGTTTATTTGAGTACATTAAGTATAACATACCTATGTTTAAGAGAGATCCTCAAGCTTCACTGATGATCTAAGTCACATAAACTAAGACATCTAGTGCTGAGAAGCTCATGAGGGAGTTCATACATACCGGGACTGCTGGTAGACACTCGGTATT
>Ga0099825_1006487_pt1 | contig 14600 bp, 13 predicted proteins | sample SiratroredBW_FD_76838 | JGI IMG/M metagenome (GOLD analysis project Ga0099825, IMG submission 76838) | Root nodule microbial communities of legume samples collected from California, USA - Siratro red BW | ecosystem: Host-associated > Plants > Roots > Nodule | place: USA: California | collected... | reverse complement strand
GCTTGATCAAAGCTACTTCTCGATCCACCTTCAAGGTAATTCTAAAAAATGGTTTCCTTTTCTATTACTTCCTATTCGTCCTCGGAGCGCTCGGGATCTTCGAGTGGATCTGAGACACCTTCTAGGAGGGGCGGTTTAGAGCACGAGGTCAGTGCCATCGGGGGTTCTTTGGGGACAAACGCATCCCAAGCTTCGAGTGCCCAGTCGGTAAGGTTTGGGTTAGGAATAGGGAGGGAATTAGTCGGTCTTCCAACGATGTGGGTGGAGGGGAGCCGACTGACTGAGAGGATTCCGAAGGAGGCTCGAAGTTGTCCCCTTTCGAGGTCGATTGGCTTGACTCCGAAGTAATAAATGTAGCCTTTGTTTACAATACTTCTTCTTTCGTTAAGTCATTTGTAGATAGTGTAGATATGTTAGATACCTCTCTTCCAGATAATGTGTTTAGTTTGCATCGATGTCTGCCTACCAATCAAGTATTTCGCAGTCAGGGGTCTTCCCTGTTGATTTTTTTCTTTTTGTATGCTAAAGTCATTAAGGATTCGCGTCTTCAGCTTCCACTAGACGAGTTCAACACGGGTGTATTGAGGGCTGAATGTCGCTCCCACTCAACTCCATCACACCAGTTGGGCCTACATCAGGGGGTTCCAGATGTTGTGCATGAGGTTGGGTTTGAACACCACTTCAATCTCTTTCTCCATCACTTCTGTACTCGGCCGGGTCAGAAGGTGGGCTAGTTATCCCTGGTGAGCCAATCCAAGAACCGTCTTCTTGAGCCCTTCTCTTCTTCCTATAAGTATTTCAAAGAAACTTTTTTCAAAGTGTTAGTCAAGGGGTAGAATTGTCGTTATGCATATGATGGCAGTGTTCCCAAGTTTCCCTTATATTGGACGAGAACTCCCACAAGATACATGTTGTGCCCGCGATCGACCTTTACGGGTGAGAGTTTGGCCTCTCGAAAGCCAGGAGAGAAAATTCTGTTACTGCTTTATTGTTCAATATTGTTCAAAACTGTTCATCTTTGTTCCACTGTTATTTTCAATTAAAAACTCAAATACACTTAGGAATATTATTTAGTTACTCCGCCGATGACTTCCTGGCTCTCGGGACTCTAGAGCAACTGCCCCGCAAAATATCCACTCGAAGACTTATCGGGTGCTACTCGGCAGATGACAAGGCTGGTGCAGTTGTCGGTAAGTGATTTTTATTTGACCGATTACCTTTCTCTTTTGTTGTCTGATTTTACTTGTTGTTTACAGACATTATACTATCTATGGCTCCCCCTAGTGGTAATCCGCTACTGAAAGGGTTGGTGGCTTAACGCCAACCTACTAGCTGTACAAGGACCGACAAGGGGAAGCATCCAAGGACCGAGCAGGCCCCGGAGAATGTAAAGCCAATCACCGTCATCCTTCCTCCATGCCCAACAATAAGCTTCTCTCGTCTAAGAGACTCCTCGCCCTAAGAAAAGAAAGGATAGAGAGCATAAAAAGGATAAATCTTCTCGCCGCTCCCCTACCAGACTCCGGCCGTCGACAACCTCTGGGAACGCCATGGCCATGGATTTTCTCAAGTACGACCTGATGGTGTCTAACCGCATCAGTGTCTAAATCGACAGCTACGAGGCTAGTCCCTACTTGGCCACCATGTCAGCTTCTGATCTCTAGACTACTTTCTTGGAGCTCACCTCCCGCATTCTACTTGTCGATCGCATTATGGGCAACGAACTTGTGAAGAGGGAGAGTGAAGGTATGGAGAAGCTGAAGGCAAACCTGGAGAGTTCCGATGCTTCGCTGACAACAACAAGGATTTAGAAGACAAATTGGAGCGAGCGAATTTAGAGACCGGGATGCTCCGTGAGAGGTGTTCGATCGCTGAGCACAAAGAGGAAGAAGCCAACAAAAGGGCGACCGACCTCCGCGGAGAAGTAGAGGAGGTGGTTGCTTTGAAGGTCGGTCGGGAAGAAGATCGTCGTTGTGTGGTGAACTTGGAGCAAAAGCTGGGCGAACTCTAAGACCATGTCATTGAGCAATATGACAATGGCTCCGACCTGTCCGTTCAACAAATGACTTTCTTCTACTAGATTACTACTAACAAAGGGAACTTCAATAACCGGAAGGTCTTCTACAAGGGAGAGTTGCTACCTTTAGTGGATATCATTGATGAAAGCGAGGAGGCGGACGTCGAGAGGGAGTGGACGTAGAGTAGGAGGCTGTTGGGGGGAATGGGTGGCTACCTCGGACATTGTATATATCTGTGATTAGCTTAGGTTTTTTATGCTTCCATGGTCGCGACCGACTTGTTTTTGATGGCTTTGTGTATTTGGCTAAAACAACTACTTTTTGTACATGTCGACCTTTTATCGGTCAGCCTTTTTATAGATGAATACAAACTTCTACTTTCAATTTGTCTTCCTGTTCCCGTTATCTTGATAGTATAGTTGTCATGCCTCGTATGCCCCCACTTCATTATGTTTGTTGTGTAATAACCAAATTTTAACTTGGCGATATGTTTACTACGAGTTTGATCATAATGAATACACGGTCGGTTTAGTAATCGCGTTTGCCCTTATGTTGAACTAGCCAGTTCAAGATTTTTACATTTAGCAGTACAGTTAGCTTAATAGACCGAGTTGATTTTGGTCGTCGTGGTTATGTATTATGTAGCTGGTTTTGTGAGCATAGTTAACATTATGCGGTTGATTTTGTCGGTTGTCTTAATTTTGGTTAAGTTATTTAATATACACTACACGGACGGTTTCGTGAGTGGGGTAAGTACGCGGTCGGTTCCGTGGATTGACTTGACTTTGGTCAAGTGACTAATGTATGCTACACGGTCGGTTTCATGGCTGGGATAAATACACTGTCAGTTTCACGAATTGACTTGACTTTGGTCAAGTGACTAATGTACACTACACGGTCAGTTCCGTGAGTGGGATAAGTACCCGGTCGGTTCTGCAGATCGACTTGATTTTGGTCAAGTGACTAATGTACACTACAAGGTCGGTTTCGTGAGTATTTTCTTTCTCGGCCAGGAATATGAGTAGAAAAGAGCTTGCTTGATTAAAAGGTGTCTCGTTAAACCTCCTCGGCTAAAACCCTACTTAGGGAAAACTGTTGTAGGCAGAAAAGAGTGCATTACTTACAATAATTTAACTATAATAAAACTTCAAGTGATCAACGTTCCAGGTCCTGGGGATAGGATCTACGTTTAATTGCTCCAACTGAAAAGCCACATTCTTCAATGTTTCAAGCACTCAGTAGGGACCTTCCCAATTTGGGACGAATTCGCCATCAACGGGATCTTTATGGGCTTCGCCTGTCATGCGCCAAACTAAATCTCTGTATTGGAAAGTGCATTGCTTGACTTTGGAATTATATCGTCGGGCGATCTGTTGCTTGCATGCCTGCTCTCGTATTCGGGCCTTCTCACGCAACTCTTCCAACAAGTCTAGCTCAGTCTTCGTGCACTCTTCGTTGATCTTCAAATCATTTAGTTATCTGTGCAGAGTAACTTCTCTCACATCTATTGGCAGCATGACGTCCGTTCCGTACATCAGGTTATACGGGGTTTCGCCTGTAGAGGATTGTTGGGGTGCATCTGTAAGCCGAAAGTACCTCGAGTAATTCATCTGCCCATTTTCCCTTTGTTGCTCCTAACCTTCTCTTCAGTTTACCTAGTATAACTTATTTGGTGGCTTATGATTGCCTGTTTGTCTGGGGGTGCTCTACTGAACTGGTAACATGCTTGACTCCCAGCTCTTTCAAGAAAGCTTCTAGCTTTCGATCAACAAACTGGCGACCTTTATCAGTAATGATCGTATGAGGGATCTCAAACCTACAAATAACCTTTCACATGAAACTCTGCACATTAGCGACAGTAATTTTGGTGAAGGGTTCGACTTCAATCCACTTGACAAAATAGTCTACGGCTACAATCAGAAATCGTCTTTGTCCGAACGCTGGAGGAAAAGGTCTGACTATGTCCATCCCCCGTGAATGGCCAAGGTGATCGAATATTGTGCAGCTCGGTTGATGGTTGATGGATAAGAGGATCGTTCTCCTGACAACCTTTACATTTCTTCATGTATTCCGAACAATCTTGTTGGACGGTCGGCCAATAGTAGCCTGCTCTTATCACTCTGGTCGCCAAAGTTTTCGGTCCGTAATGCATCCCACACATGCCATTGTGAAGCTCATTCATGACATACTCGACTTGTTTTTCGCTTAGGCATTTTAGCTAAGGGGTTGAAAATCCCCTCTTCTATAAGTCTTCCCCTATGATCACATATCGAGCAACTTTCTTAACTAGTGCTTTATCTTGCACATGTTCTCCGCCGACAAGACTTCTTATTACTTCTCGAATGGGTGCTCTCCAGTCATCTTTCTCTACATGTACCTCTGCTGGCTCCGCGCATGTCTTAGCCTCTGTTAGCTTTGTGCATATCTTGGCCTTTGTCTCCGCGCATATTTCGGTCTTTGTCTCTGCGCATATCTCAGCTTCTGTTGGCTCCGCACTCATGCATTCAGCGATGAAAATTGATGGTTGAATTAGAGTAAGTTGGATTACCGAGTCATATCTACCTTTCCCCTTTCCTAATGCTAATTTCAAGAGTATATCAGCTCTCGAGTTGCTATTTCTGAGGATGTGTTCTAACTTAATGGTTTTGAAGCGTGGTAATATCACCAACACTTTCTGGTAGTAGGTTATTAGCAAAGGATCTTTCACCTGAAAACTACCATTGACCTGACCAACCGTTAGTTGAGAATCACTTAAACAAATCAAGTTCGTCACCCTCGTATCCTCGACCAAGGATAGGTCGGCAATAAGAGCTTCATACTTTGCCTGGTTGTTCGAGGCTTTGAAGGCAAAACACAAAGATTGTTCAAGTCTCACTTTGCTGGGGTTTTCCAATACGAACCCCACTCCACACCCCTTATTGTTTGAAGCGCAATCTACGTATAACTTCCACGAGTCCTTTTTCACTCACCGGAGGGTGCTCGATCGATTCTTGCAACTTGGATACGAAATCAGCTAAGCATTGCGTCCCTATTGGTCCCCTGGGCTCGAAAGATAAGTCGAATTCTGATAGTTTCATTGCCCAGGAGATCATGCGTCCGGCTAAGTTAGGTCTCGAGAAAACCTTTCCTACCCAGTAGTCTGTTTTGACAATTATGGGGTGACCTTAGAAATAAGGCCTCAACTTTCTAGCCGTATAAACCAACGCCAAAGTTGCCTTTCAATCACCTAATATCTCGTTTCTGGGTCGTGAAGTGCTTGACTGGTGAAGTAGACGAGCTTGTAATCTTCCTCTTGTACTAAGGCAGAGCTGATGGCGTTTGTCGAAACGGATAAATAGAGCAATAATCTTCCTCTCGTCTTGGGCTTTTCAAGAGTGTTGAGGAAACAATTGCTTTTATCTTAGTGAATGCTTCCTCACACTTGTCGTCCCACTTGAAACTCTCGAACGGTTCGCTGATCCATGTGGACTGTAACCACTCCTTCTCGCTCGGTCGGAAACTTCATGGCAAGGTGAGGTGTGGAAACGGTGGCTCCCAACTTGTTCAAAGACGGTCGCCCCAGAAGCGCATTATATGACGTATTGACGTCGATTATCAAATACCTGACCAGGATGGTCTTGTGACCTCAGTCGACTCTGCCGAAATTCGCGTGCAAATCAATATAGCCTCTGGTGTCTACCTGTTCTCCAAAAAAACCTACTATCTACTCCTCTAGTGGGACAATTGCATTCTCGTCTAAACCCATTTTCTTGAAAGTTTTACAGTAGAGGACGTCTACTGAGCTCCCTTAATCAACCAACGTTTTACTGATCTCACAGTTGGCTACTTCAATAGCTATGACCATCGGATCATCTTGCGGGTGTTGATGCTCTTAAAGTCCTAGTCAATGAAGGTAATATCAGGCATACTCCGCTTTGCCCGACGACTGATCATATGCACACTCTTAATTGCCCTCAAGTGTCTCTTTCTCGTCGAATGTGATGGTCCTCCACCTCCAATTCCTCCTGATATAGTATTGATTACCGTCTGAAGAGTGGCGTTGCGCGATCTTGGGCTTCTCTCCTTGGACCGCTAATGCCTCTTCCGGTCATCCGTCCTTGGTCTTGGGCATCTTGGACTACCTCAGAAGTCCTCGCCCTCTGACAGCCGTACTGTCTCCGTTCATCTCTTTGTACATAGCGCTGCAAGTGTCCCGCTTGTATTAACTCCTCTATCTTGTCCCTCAAGGCTATGCACTCCTATGTGTTGTGACCGTGGTACAGTGGTATCGGCAGTGCTTGCTCTGGTCAACCCGAGGGGGTCAGCAAAACTTATGTGGTGCCGTGATGAGTTCAGCACTAAGTGTTTCCTCAAAAATGCGTGTTCGCCCCGTGTTGAGAGGTGTGTACTTCATAAACTTGGAAGGCCCAGGTACCTCCCTAGTCTTTGGTGGGTTATGGTCTCTGTCATTCTGCTTTCCCTGGTTTTGCTCGACCTTGGTCTGATTTTTGAATTCCCTAAGTTCTTCAACATACATGAATTGGGTAGCTCTTTGACGGAGTTTGTCCATATTAGTAGCTGGTTGTATAGCTAAGTTATCCGCAAATGGTCCCGGACGAAAAGCGGTGATCAAATATGTCATTGCTACCTCTAGGAGAAGTCCGTGGATGCTCAAAACGACTTTGCCGAATCTATCCATGAATGCTCGAAGGGATTCTCCCTTTTCTTGTCGGACGTTAACTAGTGCGGTGGACGTTAGGTGGTGGGGTTTACTAGTTGCAAACTGTGCTGCAAACTTAGCTTTCTGGTTCTCAAAAGAGTCAATCGACTACAGGGGTAAACGGGTAAACCAATTGAGTGCAGGCCCCCTTAGGGAGGCCGGGAAAACCTTACAGTACACATGGGTGTCCGTGGTGTATATGGATAGCTAGGCGACATACACGTCAATGTGTTCCTCCAGCTCAGTTGACCCATCGTATCTATCCAGTATAGGGTTCTTCCAGCTTTTGGGTAGCGTAGTTGCCATTATCTCATCAGTAAAAGGGTACTTTTCGGACAAATTAGCAACTGCGATACGTGATGTTTCCCCTCATGCTCCCTTCTGGCCCTCAAATTGGGAGCCTTCTTCTCTCCGGACCTCGCATCGAGGTCCTTCCTCCTCTCTTCAGCCTTCCAGCTGAGTACCTTCTTTTCTCTGGCCCTCGTGCTAGAGCCTTCTTCCTCTCTTCAACCTTCTCGTCGGGTACCTTCCTCCCTTTGGCCCTCTTGTCGAGTGCCTTCTTCCTTAGTGGGGTTTCTCTATGGGCTCGTTCTCGCTCCACCTTGTTGACTCTCTGCCTGAGTCTTTCGTTCTCCTCGCGGAGGACGTCTAGAGTGCCAGCGTGGCACATTCGGTCTTCTTCACGTAGCTTCCTTATCGTCTCAAGCTCTCGCCTCATTCTGGCTAGTATAGTCGTCGGGTCCTCTCCTATATGGTTCTGTTGACTTTCCTAATTTCTAGTAGTCACCATTGCTTCGTCAGGCTAATCTCGGCCCCACAGTGGCGCCAAAATGTTTTTGCAAGAGACCGATTAGCTCCAACAAGCAACAATATCTTCGGTTGTCTCTTCTGTTTTACTAGTTTGTTTGGTTTTCTCAATTTTTGTGGTTACTTCACTTGTCTTTTAAGTGTTCAGTTGCTCACAATCCCAGGTGTGGGTCCTACATGCACTCTAACGCTCAAGTCAGTATGAGTCCGAGTAATGCAGAGTAAAATTAGATAGAGTAACAGTACTTGATTTCGTGGGACCACCTTTCCTTTTATAGTGTTTGGATGGGCTGAAGGCCCATTTGGATTATGTAGCTCTCCAATCAGTGGTACGTTGCTTGGCGATTAATAATATACCAACATACACGCGTGTCGAGTAATATTCGGTCAACATCTTGAACCGATAACTTGTCGATCGGCTGACACACCTAGATTCTACAATTATGTGTTGGTTTAGGTAATGGGTTCTCCTTATAATACATAAATATATTTTATTATTATAATAGAATGAATAGTTAAAATAAAAACAAAAATATTAAAATAATTAATGAAATAAAATAAAATAAATATAACATTATGTTAATATATCTTTTATATTAAAATAAATAATTAATAAAAATAAATTTATTTTGATATATTTTTATTGTAAAATTTAGAATTATTTTATATTTTAATTTTCATTTATATTTTCAAAATTTACTTTTAACATTAAATTATTTTATTACATGAATCACCTTCACTGTAAACATTCCTATAACTCTCGACTCAAATTTTTTCATATTCCCTCTTTTGAAACACCTAAACTTTATTTATTGGCTTCCTCTCAATTCAAATACCCTCCTTTACTGTTCTTTTCTTTCCCTCTTCCTGCTTCTAATCCAAATACACCCCTTTTGGTAAGAACTGATCTGGGAAAATTGCAGCGAAACATTTGGCTTAAGTTTAAATGTAGTTAATTAGTTAATTAAGTTTAACTTTAGTTAATTAGTTAATTCCCGCTTAAATAACTCTTCAGCAACAAAATAAAAATGAAGCAATGCAATTAACCGCACTCACCACCACCCTCTCGCGCCTCCAACTCCAAATCCCACTCCCTCCGGACACCACCAAACGACGCGCCGCTGAACAAACCTGCTTGGCGCTCCTCGGCACGTGCCACACGCTTGCCACCCTCACGCGAATCCACGCTCTCATCCTCAAGCTCGGCCTCCACCACAACCCTCTCGTCCTCACCAAGTTCGCCTCCACCGCCTCCAACCTCCACGCTGTTCACTACGCCGCCGCCGTCACATTCCCCGACGGCCAAAATGACCAAACTACCCCTCGCCCTCGCGCCTTCCACGACGCTTTTCTCTTCAACACGTTCATCAGAGCCTTCGCCCAAACCATGCACGGCAAGCCCCGCGCCCTGTGCTTCTACCGCGCTATGCTCCAACACGCCGTTTCGCCGAACAAGTTCACCTTCCCGTTCGTCCTCAAGGCCTGCGCCGGCCTCGCGAGCTTGCCCCTGGGGATGGCGGTGCACTCCGCCGTGGTGAAGTTCGGCTTCGAAGAGGATAGCCACGTAAGGAACACCATGATCCACATGTATTGCTGCTGCGAGGAAGGGTCTAAACCCATCTCTGCTCAGAAGGTGTTCGATGAAAGTCCTGACCGCGATTTGGTGACGTGGAGCGCCATGATTGGAGGCTACGCACGTGCCGGGAATTCCACACGTGCGGTTTCGTTGTTCAGAGAGATGCAGGTAGCGGTTAAATCGAAATTGTTTTCTACTGATAAAAACTGAAAATTAAATTAAATATCAGTTCAATCAGTGCTTTCACAAACTAATAATAACAAGCGAGGAAAGATAAACTGATTTCGAAAAGTTATTCTACAATTTTGTTCTTTAATTTATTTATTCCAATGAGAGTAATAAATAACTTTCTTTAATGTCTGGTTAAAAATGATGGAAAAGGGGAATAAATCTTTTTGAAGTTATTATTCTTGGAATATATTTCCTCTGCTTGTTTCATGAGATATATGGCTTAGAAGTTGTCTATTTCTTGTTTAAATTTATTACATTGAGCACTGTGTGTAATATATATGAATATCTGAAACTATTTTTCATTATTTTTTAATCGTAAGATTAGATGCAAATTATGATTTGTGATTCACAATTTAAATATCGATTTGACAACGTTGATGCAGGTTACAGGGATGTGTCCTGACGAGATCACCATGGTCTCTGTTTTGTCTGCGTGTGCTGATTTGGGTGCGCTTGAGTTGGGGAAGTGGTTGGAGTCTTACGTTGAGAGGAAGAGCATAACGAAGTCTGTGACGTTGTGTAATGCAATGATAGACATGTTTGCGAAGTGTGGTGATGTTGATAGAGCTGTGAAAATTTTCAGGGAAATGGAAATGAGGACCATAATTTCATGGACTTCGGTGATTGTTGGTTTGGCAATGCACGGTCGCGGATTGGAGGCTGTTTCTCTTTTTGATGAGATGGTGGAACAGGGAGTGGAGCCTGATGATGTTGCTTTTGTTGGGGTGCTTTTTGCTTGTAGTCACTCAGGACTGGTTGATAAGGGGCATTACTATTTCAAAACCATGCAGAATAGGTTCAACATTGTGCCAAAGATTGAGCACTATGGCTGCATGGTTGATATGTTGAGCAGAGCAGGGCTTGTGAATGAGGCTGTGGAGTTTGTTGGAGCCATGCCAATTGAGCCAAACCAGGTCATATGGAGAAGCATAGTCACTGCTTGTAATGCTCGTGGTGAGCTCAGGCTCGGTGAGAGCATGGCTAAGGAGCTGATCAGGAGCGAGCCAATGCACGAGTCTAACTATGTACTGCTGTCGAACATTTACGCGAAATTGATGCGCTGGGAGAAGAAGACCAAGGTTAGGGAGATGATGGATGTGAAGGGGATGAGGAAGATTCCAGGGAGCACCATGATTGAGATGAACAATGAAATATATGAGTTTGTTGCTGGGGATAAGTCACATGATCGGTACAAAGAGATATATGAAATGGTGGAGGAGATGGGAAAGGAGATTAAGAGAGCAGGGTATGTGCCTACAACATCACAGGTGTTGCTTGACATTGATGAAGAAGATAAGGAAGATGCTTTGCATAAACACAGTGAAAAGCTTGCTATTGCTTTTGCTCTTCTGAGTACACCCCCTGGAACACCAATAAGAATTGTGAAGAACTTGCGTGTTTGTGAAGATTGCCACTCTGCTACTAAGTTCATTTCTAAGGTTTATAGCCGAGAGATTGTGGTGAGGGACCGCAATCGCTTCCACCATTTCAAGAATGGTCTGTGTTCCTGTGGAGATTTCTGGTAACAAATTGGTAAGGGGCATCATAGATTTTCTATTCACTTGTTGAAGCCTGAAAGCTTCAATGTTTTGATCAGGCAACGGCAATGTTTTGATCGTGTGCTAAAACCCTTTTATGCTGATCATGTGGAGTTAAAAAATAATTATATCTTTATTTTTTTGTGTTTTAATCCCTTGTATACACAAGTTCGCAATGTCTAGTTTTTCCATTATTTATTCTCTCACCTTTTGTAACAAATATTCATTCTCTATACCAGTGTTTTAAAACTGGACTCGGAGCTTCCGTCTGGACTGATGGTGGAGTTGATTCAATTTCGCTCTTGGGCATTTTTCTGTACGGATTATCTTTCCCATTATACCACAATTTTTGTCATTAATTACATCCAAATTATGTGAATTAGGGTTGGGATTAGGACTATCATGCTCACCTGACAAATCCTCCACAAGCGACTGTTGTGGTCTCTCCGGTCACTGGAATTTGTTCTTTATTCAAAGGGCCATTTCTAGCCACACGAACATGCATCTCACATTTTTGACAAATCAATTGAAGGAATTCATATTCTAGTTGAAAAACCAACAATTTCAAAACCAAATTCTACCCACAATAAATTGGTTTAGGTCAATTTTCCATGCAAACCCGTGTAAACATATCTCTAAAAGCATCATAGTTCAAATGTCCGTCCACCTTATAGGTTTCCTTACCATTGTAACCAAGACCAAAAGAACACTTCATCGTGGTATTCCAAGCATACATTAAGTAATAATGCTCAGACTACTCTTTTGTCTCTTCTCCCAAATCAAACTTTACCATGTAGTATTCCTCATATTTACTATTTTCAAACCCCTACTTGAAAGGCTTATGCATATTCTACAATTGGCCAAGAACCTTATCACAAAGAGAAGCTAACCCCACCACCCTTGTCACGTGGCTCCAATAGAGTAAACGGACTATTCTTTGAAATATTCACTCAATTCTCTCACTTACTTCAATAATTATATTTTATAATTTCTTTAACTCTTATTGACTTGAGTAACGGAAAATCTTTTGTGAGTAGTTTTTTCTTACTCTTCATCAGCAAATTAGTTATCAATTCTCAGAGGTTTAAACTCGGCTTCCCAATAATACATCCTTTCCATCTTGATAAAACCATGTTCCTCTTCAGTAAGAACATTTGACATCTATCATGAGACTTGGATAAAATTATTTCAAGACCACAAGTCTTATAATACTTATTATATTATCCTCATCAAATCCTGAGACGGACCCCTCAATCGTTAGAGCCCTACAAGCAGACATGGAGATAATCCTTAAAGGGCTTGATAATATCATTCTTGAGCAACCAATATGATTAAAATTTGAAATAGCGATCAATCAGGCTGAGTTAGAACCTTAATTGTAGATTAAAACTCTCTTGAGAGTGAGGAGTAAAACAACTTAGGTACCACAACGACTCCCAGTTATAAAGTCTTTGCCAATAAAGAGGAAACCAAGGAATACGATCAAAGGTAAAAAAAGTCTCTTTCTAGGATATTGAGGAGAGCACTTTAGTTTAAAGAATCTGTTTTTGAAGTTTTTAAGGGTCAAAGTGTAAATGGAGAAGAGAGGATCATGCTAAGTACCATTCAAAAGTACCCAATTGACTTCTGAGTCATGTTTTAATTGGTAAAGATTCATGAACTTATTTATGGTTGAGGAAATTTGAAGGTAATGACAAAGCATGTGGAAAGCTTTTAGGAAAACCCAACTATTAAGATAGAGTTGGTTGGAAGTCATATTTGGGTCTGATAACCTCTTACACTAACGTTATGTTTGGATGAAGACGTGGAAATATATTACGGATGAAAAGAAGAAGAAAGTGGGTAGATCGAGGAATAAAAAAATCAGTTAAAATTATTACAAGACAACATTTTTTAATGAGATCTTTCTTCGCTTTTCTTGGAATGTATAAGAAGATTTGTGAAGAAAGTTTTTTAAATATAAAATATTAATAATAAATACATCATATTAAATATAATAAAATATGTTATTATAATTACGGATATAATTATTATATTAAAAATATATTTTACTAATATTCATATCTATATTATAATAAATAAACATTTATTATATATTAATAATAAATTTATAAAATAATAATAAAAATAAGATGATTATAAAAGTAAAATACTAATAATTTAATACTAAAATCTAAAAAGATAATAAAATCACTAATAATAATTACAATAATAAAAAATAATTAAAGTAATAATTATATAATTAAAAATAATAATAATAATAATAATAATAATAATAATATAGTTATAAAATAATAATAGTAATATTAATAATAAAAATTTAATATATCAAACACATCATTCAATTATATTTAATTTTAATTATAATTTTATTTATTAAAAAATTATTTTATCAATCACACTTATTATATTACTGACAAACTTTTATAAAAGTTCTTTTCTTTTCTCACCCTTCATTCAAACAACATAACTTTCTACATACCTTTTTCTCAAATACACTCCTTCAACCAAACAAAGACTTAGTGTTATTTTAATGAAATGAGTTTAGGTGAATAAAAATAATCTTTAACGACTATTACACCATACCGAAAATAAAAAAAAGTAATAATTTTTAATTTTAGAGAGTACAAATTCAGAAAGTAAAATGAAAAAACTATTTATTTTACTAGGACTAAAAGTCATATATAGAAATTTTTACAGCAATAATACTCTTTCCAAAATTTATTCCCCCACATAATACCTATGCACATTTATTTTCGAAACTAACACTATTTACTGTATTTACTGCACACTGAGAATTCGGTCTCCAAGGAGCAGATCTCTTAATTGGAGATTTGCAGTTTTGGAATTTAAACTCAAACAGAATTCAGGTTACTACAAACCGATTTCTGAAAGGGTTTCTATTTATTTATTTACTTTTAAGGTTTTATAATTTATTTTTATTGTTTTAAAATAAAATAAAGTAAAAATTTATAACTTTTGTATATATTTTTATTAGAAAATATGAAAATATATAAAAATATTGTAAATAGTTTATTGTAGATTATGAGAAATTAACTTTCTAACAATTAAATTTTGACTATAATGTTTTAAGAAAATTAATTAAAAATGGCGAGAATAAATTTAATATTAGTTGTGAGATAAAAAATAACTATTTAAGATTAAATATAATTTGATTCAAAGATAATAAAAAGTATTAAATTTTTGTGAATTGTTATTGGTAAAGTAAAAATTTGAAATGATTTTGAGAAATGAAGTTGAAAATGTTAAATAAAAATCTAGGTAGCGTAGCTTATAGATTTAAAAATAAGTAAAAATATTTTTTTAAAGTAAAAATTTGATTAAATATACAATTAAAATTTGAGAGAATTTATTTTTAATTTATATGAGAGGAGGAGATAAATATTTTTATTTTTAATTTATATGAGAGAAGGAGATAAATAAAAAAATATGTAAGTAAAAAATCATTTACTTTCATTAAATTTATATGAAAATAAAGTTGTGATAATAAAAAAAAAAAAAGAAAAAAAAAAAGGACTATTTATAGATATTTTGAAGCAATTAATTATAATGAAAATAAATTACCATAATTTTGTAACTATATTTTATATTGAAATTAAAATTGGAAGAAAAATTATAATAAATTATAATATTGGCATTAGCATTAAATTTTGTATTTTAAGTTTGTTAAAAAAATATCTGCCATAACAAAAATGAAATAAAATTGTTGG
>Ga0099825_1006485_pt1 | contig 14609 bp, 6 predicted proteins | sample SiratroredBW_FD_76838 | JGI IMG/M metagenome (GOLD analysis project Ga0099825, IMG submission 76838) | Root nodule microbial communities of legume samples collected from California, USA - Siratro red BW | ecosystem: Host-associated > Plants > Roots > Nodule | place: USA: California | collected... | reverse complement strand
TAAAATTTATAAGCCTCACCCCCCAAATATTTAAAGAAAATGAAATCTAAAAAGTTTTTTTTTTTTTTCTAAAAAAAAAAAAAAAAAAACTAGTTTTATTGTAAAAGATATATGCATTTAAGTATACACCAAACAGAAGTGGAAAGAGAAGAAATTCAAAGCAAACCTGAAAAGCAGGTCCAGTTTCAGCAGAATTCATAATACTCCAGCCACCCATGAAGCCAAAGAGAAACAATCTTCTGAGGATGATTTCAGGCGGTGGAAGTTCAACAAAGTTTAGCAAGTTCTTCACCCATGGAGGAGACTCTTCTACTTTCTTTTTTAACTTGCTTTTCAAGTTAATTTTTGTTTTCCTCCTCTGTACGAAACTTGCCATCAATAATTTCTCAAAAGCCGCTTCAATTGATTCTTCACTCCTCTCATGCCCAGCATATTGTTGCAACAGAAAATTTCTTGATCCCCAAATTTCTTCTTCAGAAGCATCAGGGCTAATACCAAGACGACGGTAAGGATCCCAAACATTGATTCGAGGGAATTTTTGGACATTACCTGCATACAAGAATTATACATAAATACACATATCAATAGTTAATCCATAAGTTGGAAAATAATAGACAGAGAAATGAAACTAAGAGCATAAATGCAGACTTTACAAATTAATATGAATCATGATCCAAGTCAGTTAAACTTCAGCTCACAGGCAATAGCCAATGATCTAAACGTTGACAGGCTTCTTGAAATCATGCAACTAGCTACGAGAACAAGAAATAACACTAGTAACTAAAAAAGGCATGTTCTACATGAGATCCAAAAGTCTGTTACTAGGTACAAAAGATATCTCTCAAGACAGGAGCATAATGCTGCCAATCTACTAAGTCTCACTGGACACAGATAGAGAAGGTAGGGGGAGGAACAGAAGGTGACTTATTATTGGAAGTCCTTTCAGTAGGAATACATATCTAAATTTCCATGTTCCACCCAAAGCAAAACAAAACCCACCTTGGATTTTCCTTCTACTAATACACAAAAGGGAACTAAGCTTGAGCCCAAAAAAATCAGAAGCCTGAGCAAGGCCTAAAAATCAGTACACATTACTATGCACAGTACCTAAACCTTAACAATAAAGCAACTTCACCACCTCGTGACTATCTTAATAATAAAGCATTTTGAGGTCATTTTCGTATATAGTAATTGATAGGGTTGGAAGTTTTCTTGTGTAATTAAATCAATAAATTTGAAAGGCTTTAGGTGATACCTCCGTAGGGCGTGTCGACCGCGCATCTAGTGCGAAAGGCCGTAAGCTTCTTCGCGTGTTCTCGGAGATACCTGAAGAAACCCAAATTCACAATTTATGCACGAAAAATGATTGACGAATCCGAAACCATGAAAATAAAACAAAACAAAACGCTGATTAATCTGAAAACTAAAGGCAAAATCAATCAAAACGCAAAGGGAAAACAAAGAGAGAGAGGTACAGTTTCTTAGCGAGAAAAGCGGTGGAGAGGTTGGGAGCTGAGAGCGAAAGCACAACCATGTTGGCCTTCGTTGTAATTAACAGAGCGAAAACGAGAAGAACGCCCTACGTCCTAACCCTAATTGAATATCATGGTAGGTGGAAATTGGAACAGCAGAGGGGAAACGGAACGTGCTCTTCTTGGCACTGACAAAAGGAACAAGAAGAAGAAGATAACAGATTACTTCTGTTTTCTATTGTAAACCACTTCCTCCTAGGGTACGCACCTTGAGCAAACTACAATACATAGGAAAAAAAATTACAATATTTCGTGTAAGATATTCATGTATTATAAATGTAATTTTAATTATATAAAATAAACATTATTATTGTAATTTACATGTTAAGAAAGAAATGGATATTTTATTCATTTGGTGTTTCATATATCTGCAATGATAATTTTTGTATTATATTGTTAACATGTAAATGAAAAAAACTCCGAGTTAGTTTTTTAACTTGTAGTATTTTAAAGAAATATTATTTATTTTTCAAATTCTCATATATTTTAGAAAAATAGGCTTAAATAAGTTTTGGACCTCCAATATATTTGAGTTTTATTTATTATTACTTAACAGTGCTACACCGAAATGTAAAAGAGTGCGATTATCTCTCACCATTTCTTTTGTTGTTTTCCACAACCAATTTTAAAATCAAAGTTATGACAACTATTTTTGAGTTGTGCTGTCTTTTATTATTTCTAGTCTCAAATATAAACAAATTAAGTAACTTTAGATGACATCTTTTTATTAATTTAAGTACACTTTACATGACGTCTTTTATTCATATTTTGTTTATTTGAGTTCACCACTCAAAACAATTTTATTCGTATTTAATCCAAAAAAAAAAAATACCATCTTTTAGTTAATCAAGAAACCAAGGGACCAAAGTATATACTTTCTTATTCAAAGATTGAAACGAAAATTAATCAAGCTAAAAAATTATTTTATCTTTATTTTTAAAAAAAATTAAATATTGACATTAAAATTTAAGAGAAAATACTGATAATAATAAAATAAGAATCGGATTCATACAAAAAGATAATACTAGCTTCAATTCAAAATTTTAAAATACTATTTTCGTAAATCTTCAACTTTCTCATTATATTGTAGATCTCAATTCATTGTGGGAGACTAGACTCATATTTTGAATAGGTATCCTAATATACATGTGGACTTGTATGCCTCTTGGAGGATGAAAACATCATTGGCCAAGCATCTAACAACTGCAACTAAGGGGATGCAATGAGCCACTCAAAACATGCACAAAGGTAGAAGGTTGAAATAAAAGACTTAACAAAACTGATGAAATAATTATGGGAAATAATTAAACAAATATATTGGATGAGAGAAGCATGCACAAGAGTGATTTCTATTTGCACAAGAGTTTAGTGCACAAAAAAGTTAGTCAGCTCCAGGAAGAAGCTTAGTGCTAGATTGGCTGGTTGTGCCAAAACCTCTCACTGCCGCAGGGATGATCCTCGATGGTGACAGCACTTCTGCGAACGAAAAGTTGTAAGAATCTGTTCCTAATCTACTCTGCAACCACCCTTTGTTCCCAGAGAATCCATCAGCAACAATCCATGTGTTCTTAAAACCAAGGCTGGTCAGTGTTCTTCCCACAGTTTTTGCTACGTCCGAGTACCTAACGTTACAACAAATGCTGAAGTTAATATGAAGAACAATGGAATTGAATCCATCAAAGTGTAGTAGACATGGAAGGAAACCCACGAGTCCAAGATCACAACGTTGGTGCCTTTGTTGATTTTCTTGAGATATGAAATCTTCAAAGCCACTATTTCAGCTTCCAATTTCTTCACATTTTTCACCTGTCCTCTGAGCTTACTTGGCAGTTCTTCCAAACTGAAACACCACAGCAAGTGATAGTAATAACTTTACAAATCTCAAACTCCAAAGTTTCAGCAGGTAGTGATTGAATAAATTTTTTCTCAAGTATTTGGAGAAAAAGAAAATAAAAAAGTTTCTCTCTTGAAGTAAACCACTTCTAGAGAAACTAAACGAGTATGAGGAACACTTACGGAATGGCAATCATCCTGTTTTTAGCACTAGAGGGAAGGCGAGGGATACCAGTCTTGTCCTTATCTTTCTCGGATCTGATATCAATCAAAACGTAGTTTTGTGCAGATATCAAATCAAGGGCTTGAGCAGGAGTAAGGTCTCCTATAAAGTCATGGAAGCAGAACTATTAAGGCTCCAGAATGAGGTTGTGGCTTAGTGCATGCACACAAAAACAAGGTAATTTGCATCAAAACAAGTCTTTATTGTACCTTTGTAACCACGAAGATTAGAGGTGATGACAGACCAGATAGGAGGAACCAGGAGGTAGGCAACAAATAGTGCTCCAGCAGTTCCAGCAATCACAGTAGGGTCTGAAGAGGATATGGTTTCAACGGTTGAGGAGGCTATTGGCTTGGCAACATCAATCACCTTAGTCGTTTGTTGGGCAGCATCTACCACTGTCTGAAATCAAAGCGATTATCCTGATCAGGTGCATAAATTTGGCTTTTCAAATGTCAAGCAAATTAGCAAAATGATGAGTACTTAGCCTAAGCCAGCTCAATACGTTCTACAAAACTTCTGAATCCCCATAGTGGAACAACATAGCAGCATCAGACCAAATCTTTGCAAAGTAAATTGAGAAAAAAGAGAACTTGTCCAATTCAAAGGAAAATATATCACTTCAAATGCTTTCAAAGGCTTTGCAGTCCAAAGGTAATAATACCATTGGGGTAAAATATACTTACAATCATTGATTAAATCAACTGTTAACGAAATAATAAAATGCAAGCATATAACCAATTGTAAAGTTATTGATTTCTTAACATGTTCTAATTTAAGGTGAACACAATTTCATTGAGAACCAAAGTGTAGTTTCTAAAGATACTAAATTCCATTCAAAAGAACTGGTCTTTCTTTACATGTATTCCATTTTCTGATATGTGAACAAAAATTATCGTTGTGTTTGTCTCTATACTTTATCCATATAGAATGTACTTCACCCTTTTAAATTGCATATCTTAATCTAAAGACACTCAAATAATTTTTTTAATATGATTTATGCACACATAGGGTGCAATTGGCACAAGTGAAAGTATGAAAAAGGACCTCAACCCACCATGATTGGCTTCCAACCAGTAGAGGCATTAAAAGGGACTGGTTTTGCATCCCAAAAAATTATTTAGCACACACCTACACTGCAATATATTCATTCTAGCTAATGCCTAACCAGCATTGTAGTTAGTTCAGTCAGTGCAGAAACAAACAACAAACACCCCTTGAAACAAAGCCTAACCAGAGAGCCTAAAGAAAGTAGAAAGTTGGAGTTGAGGAAATAAACCTTAGCAGCAGTCATAACAGGTTCGGTATCAACACCAGAGCTTTGGAGCGCTTCCTGGGCCTTCTTGGAAGCTTCAGAAATGGCAGGGGAAGCAATTTTCAAGGCCTCTTCCCCAGCTTGCTGCACTATCGGCAACGCCGTTTCGATGCCAGGCTTCAAAGCATTCCCAACTACCTCAGCAACACGCTGTACCGTGTCCAGAACACTCGAACCCACTTCCTGAACCTGATCAATCGTTTTCTCCACCTATAAATAAACAATAAAGTTTGATTTTTTAACAGATAAACAAATGCTAGGAGCTATTCCAGATAATGGGTCGGCGAGGAAATCGAAAGAATTTACTTCGGTGAGAGACGAAACGATCTGGTCCTTGGCGATGGAGACTGCGGCTTTGGCTTCGTTGGGAGGGGCGAAGAGAGCGAGGAGTGAAATGGTGGACGAGGTTGGAAGTGCTATGTGGGTGCGTCTGAGTTGAGGTTTGGTGAAAGTGGTGACTACTGTGTGTTGAGAAGGAGTTGGAAGAGAAGGTCTTGGAGTGAGTGAGGAAGCCATGGAAGTAATCTCCATTGGTAGTTGCTACTCTCTCTCACTCCCTTACTCAAAATTCTTTTTTCCCATTGAGTTTAGAAAGTGATTGGTTGAAGAAGGTGGGTTAGAGTGATGAGAGATGTGTGGCCAAAATCCATGGTGAAGCCATGCCAGAGTTTTTGAGGCTGCAAAACTATCACCACTCCACGTGGCATGTACTTTCGAGGAGAACGATAATACAAACTTTGGTAGACCCTTCTTTTCTTTTTTTACTTTTCTATCAGACACTTCAGTCAAATCACCATTTTTATTCTCCTCGGATATTTATTATTGATTTAGACGGGTATTAATGTAAGTTCATATGGTTAATGGGTATTGATAACTGAAGAAATGATGTTTTGAATTTCCAATGCACAAGAAAAACATGTTTTTGTTGGTTTTCACTGCATATCGAAAAATCACAAGCCTGTGACACAACAGAGGCACTTTTTCTGTTTTGAATAACACATAATACAAACATGTTTCTGCTAAGCATATTTTTCTTAAAAGAACTAAAAAAATGTTAGATAACTGCTTATGATGTTGAAGTCAATATAAGAGAGCGAAGATAAACTTTTGTGTTGAGTAGAAACAAATGTCCATTACTTCAGATTGGGCTTCCGAAAGATTCTAAGCCCAATTGCAATGAAACCATTTTGGGCAATTCTACCTTCACCTGCATGTTTCCTTCCTGCACCTCTATAGGGAAGTAAAAATATCGTTCTATTGGACAAATTCTTCCTCCACCCCCGTACTCTCTTCCTGCACCCCCATATAATTTTTTTATTTCATAACTGCCCTTCATGAAATTACATAAATACCCTTATCATTTTTTGAAATTGTGAACCGGATGGAGGTGCATCCGGTTCTCATTTTTTAAAAAAAATACAAACTGGACGACCTCATCCGGTTCTCAACCCAGCAGATCGAAAAATCCTCAAATTCGCCGTCGACAGCTCCCCAAATCCCAAGTCAACTACTCTAATCATCAATATCACCTACTAATTGCTAATAAACATCGTCCAAAGCTCTCCCCGCTGTGCTAGTGAGCCAAATACTTCCTTCAGCCGTTTAGTTAGCTAGCCATCCGGTTAAGAGAACCTTCGTCCGATTTAGGTAAGTCATTCGCGACTTCCATTCGTTATTCAAAATCTTTCAATTAATCCTTCATAGAAGCATTAGGTAACCAATTTGTAATGTTTATTAGCAATTAGTAGGTCATATTGATGATTATTTAGTAGTTGATTTGGGATTTGGGGGGCTGTCGACGGCGTTTGAGGATTTTTTGATATGCTGGGTTGAGAACCGGATGAGGTCGTCCGATTTTTATTTTTTTTGAAAATAAGAACCGGATGCACCCCCATCCGGTTTTCATTTTTAAAAAATGTAAACCGGATGGCATGGTTATCCGATTAGGAAGGGGAGGGGTTTTATTAAGATAGGGGTATTTATGTAATTTCATGAAGGATAAAAGAATTATATGGGAGTGCAGGAAGAGGGTATGGGGTGGAGGAAGAATTTGTCGAAGAATTGTCCAAGTATTTGGAATGCACAAGGTGGTGAAAATAGATCGAGAAAGTGATCACAATTCAATAATTCGATGCCCCAAAACTCTTATTGATTCAAATCATCTAGTGTCTTTATTTCTAGAGAACAAAGAGAAAAAAAAAAAAATCTTTTATCGGACCACAGAGTGTATGTCTTACGAGTTTACATTTTCAGGATTAATCGTATTTAATTCATCCTACTTAATACAGTACTTTTCGTAGAGTTGAATTCATTAATTCAACCATTAATGTGAGAGTCTATATAAAGTAATAATTTAAAAATAAGAAAGCCACTACTTATGCATAAAAGTTTATATTACTATGATAATAAAAAATCATTTATGATAGTTTATAAATTTTTACAACAATTTTTTTAGACAGTCATATCAACAGTCCATGTATATGAAAATATATTTGCAAGGATAATTTAGACTCAGAAATGGATCTAACTAAGATATTTGTTCTTGGTTTCTCAGCAGAATACTTTGGACTCACCAAAAGAAAAAAACAATTTTCAAAAATATAAATAAATATTGGCTTTAAGATTATACACACATCATACATGTATATAATTTATCAAAAAACTTACTTGAATAATTACTAGGATGAAAGTATTTTAAAAAATAGATAACGATAATATTAAGATCTAATACTTTAAAAATTTAAAAATATTAATAACACAAGCAAAAAGTGTATAATATTTTATTAAACTGTGTGTATAAGGTAAAAAATCATCAGTGAAAAAGCTGTTAGACAAATTTTTGTTTTGTTTTTGTTTTACATTTGACAATGTTCTTTGCAATATAATATATATATATATATATATATATATATATATATATATATATATAAATAAAAAAAAAAAAAAATAAATAAAAAAATAAAAATAAATATAAAAATAAAAATATAAGTAAAAAAAAAAAGAAATTAATTGAGAAAAAAATATAAAGTTAGGAGTACTTAAGTGTTTCTTCTGTAACTTAAACATAAAAAATAAATAAACTAAAAGGACACTTTCATTTCTGATTTATCTTTAATCTTTTTAATATAAACATAATAGATTATCATCCAACAAACAAGAGAATATAAATTAATAAAATTATATTTCAATTTTTTAAGGAAAAATTATATGCTATAAAATTGTATTATTTAGATATAAGTCTAATTAGATTTGAAGTTTGATAGATTTGAATAATTTTAATTAAGTTATTATTAAAATTATTCATTGTATTTAATACTTAAATTCTTGGATGATATCTCTATTATATTATTATTTTACGTATTAAGAAAGAAAAATAAGATTATATAGTTAATGTAAAATATGTTGTCGTTAATATAAAACATAAAATGATTTTTATTCTTTTAGTTGAAAATGTATTGGATTACTAATATTGTTATGTTTTTAGATGACTGCTATATTATTACTTAACTATATGCTATATAAAATTTTCACCACTAAACTTTATGGCCTATAGTTTTTTTTGAGAACTTAGTTTCAATTTTATTATACCGTTCTAATCTTGGTTTCTAAATCCTAACTTTGAGCATCATAACAAAATCTTCTATGAAAAATATTTGTATTTGTTAATATTTTTGCACGAAAAAATTGAGATATTTTATGAATAAATTACTTATTATAAGCAATTTAATCTTATTCGGTGTCACTTGGAGATTAATGTTGGGTGTGCTCTTATGTAGGTCACAGTTACGGAGTAAGGAATAGAAACCTTGGAGCATTTTCCGATTGATGTTTATTTTACCTTTTCTTTTTTCTTATTTTCTTAGAGATGGATTTTGCCTTGTGTTTTTGTTTTCTTGTTATCATATAATTAGTAAAAAAATATTGACAGTAATCTGACACTATTATATTTTATAATTAATTAAAGATCTACTTTCATTTAAAATAACCTGATATCATGATGATTATTTGTTATAAATCTAATATATAATTTATATTTAAAAACACTTATTTACTATTATTTTTTAATAATAATATAATTTATAAATAAAAATATTTATTTTGACTTATAATTGTTCAAATAAATATGTAATTTGAACATAATTTGAAACTTGAACTTAAGTTATTTTATATGTGTGTGTGAGACGTATAATTTCATGTAATTGATATTTTTTAACCAATTTAATAATATTTTATTTTAATTGAAATTAATAAACAAATAAAAATATGCAAAATACCAATAATTTAAAAATAAATTGAGCTAACAAGTTGATCTAAATCATTTACAATTTTGAATCGAATTGGGTTGGAATTTAAAAGAAGTTGGGTTGGAATTTAAAAGAAGTATTCATAAAAATCAAGTCAAACTTGAAATCTAAGTAAAATTTTATTGGTGGAATTTAACTCAACTCACGTTCAATTCTAGTTCTCTTTTTAATATTTTTCAGTTTGAATGAAATTAAGACTGAGTGTTTTACTTTCCAACCAAAAATTCAGTGGTGATCATTATTGGAAGAAGAACATGGTGATTAATATAGTGTTAAGAAGAAGTAGAGACTATCCAACACTTTTTTAATACTTATAAGGTGGCATAGTGTTTAGAATCATTGGGAGAGATGCATAGGGAATGTGACAGTTAGACATGAATATGTTCTTTTTCATTTTCAAAGTTTCTATCTATTAGGTCAAAGACAGCGTCAACAGAGTGTGGAAAAGGATGTGGGTGACCATTGTATCAGAGATATGGAATCATAGAAATAAAGTAGTTTTTAAAGGTGGGGCGGTAGACGCTGAGGAAATATTTAGTCTAGCACAACTAAAGGAATGATTATGAATTAGGTATAAGACGTCGAGAACATCTTTCTCGTTCCTGGATTGGCATCTTTCTCCAGTGGAGTGCCTTCGATCTTTAGTTTAATAATCAGAGTCAGTGACAAATTTATATAACGAGATCTTCGACAGGTGGGAAGAAAGTCAATATTTGGATTTATTAACTTTTGTTAGAATATAACTCTGTTTGTGATGCAGGTATGTTGGAAAGATATTAGTATTCAGGTGACTGTGAGCAATAAAGGTAAAAGAAGGAACGCAACAATGTTGTTTGGGCTTGCTTCATATTTTTACTTATGTAAACTTGGATGGAGTTAAATCAATAGTGACGAAACGTGTATTGGACTCTTGAATTTGGTGTTGCTCTTTTTAGAGGTTTCTATGTATTGCTTTAGTAGGATATTAACTTTTTTTGAGAAAGATGTTCAGAATATTTTGTTATATGTTACCAGGTTCATCAGGTTGTATAAGGGTTGAAATATCCTTAAAGTGTTTCTTTTATTTAATTTATTTTTGGCTGTTAAAAAAAAATGTAGTGTTAAAATGAATTAATGCAAAGTTAAGATGATTGAATATATAATGGTCCACCCTTACTCTTCTACATGTGACCACTCTTAAAAAAACCTTACTAAATCGAGAACATATTCTTAGTTCTATGCGACGTCGTTTTGTGGTGGACGTTCTTTCATATATTCATGTGGCATGCTGACTCTTCGACCAATTTATAATACTTACAACTATTTGAAAGAGTTTTAATATGAGATTTGATACATAATTTTAAGAACATAATTTAGTTTTATAAAGAATTTGAAATATTTTTGGAGAAGATACGCTCTTTTATTTAAAATTTTAAAAATAAATTAAAATTTTAGAAATTTTATGAGTAAATAGATTATTTAAAATTTTATTTAAAAATTCAAAATTCTTATATTTTAAATTCAAGTGTCTTTTTTATATTTTTTTTCAATTTAATTTTAATCCAGATTTTGTTGATTTGATTAAGACATAACATTGTTGGTAACTTTTGTTGGATGTGACTCAGGCCTTGGTTCTTCTAACCTTTTTGCATATATATAAATTAATATATAAATAAAATAATATTTTATAATTTTAGTATATTTTATATATTTGACACTTTAAAAATTTTATATATTTATTTTTATACTTGTAAAACATTTATTGAAGATCTGTCACTCTTTAGCTTCATTCAGGTTTGAATGTCTTGGTCTTAACTTAATTATTGATAAATGTCATTGAATATTTCTTTGAAAGTAAAGTTAAAAAAAATATTAACAATATTTCAATCTTAATTCTTGAATTAAATAATAAATAAAGATATAAATTTTATGTAAATATATTTGTAAAAACTTAAAATTTCCTTAAAATCTAATTTAAATAAAATATATTAAATAAATATTCTGAAGTTGTTAATGGTAGTCCAAAATTATTTCTCAAGTAGTTAATTTCTTTTTTGTCCATATATTTTTTGGTTGATGTCAAACATATTTTTTAAATTTTAATTTATATGAACTGAAGTTATTCTCATTTAATGCCATACTTTGTTTATTTTTCAACCATTCAACCAATATCAATTAATTACTTTGTTATTTTTGGATAAGCTAAGTCAGGTTATTTGTCAATCAGCGTTGCTTGAAGTTTTGAAAATTTTCTACTCAAAGTTGGAAGCATTAATTTTAGATTTATGTAGAATAATATTTTTTTTATCAATATTAATAGAAGTTGTTTTTAATTTAAATGGTTAAGACTATTGTTTTTTGTTATTATAAATCATTGTAACTTTTTGTTCAATATATTCAATCAACGGTGATGATGTTGATTTTTTAACAAAAGTGAAATCGACTCTTTTTTTTATATATTTACATCATGCGTCATGATTATTTTTTAAAATGTTTGTAGTGATTTTTTTATTAGTAACACCAATACTATTTTTTATCAATAGTTTTTATTTCTAAATTTAATGAGAAAACTTAAGGTAATAATATTAATTAAAATTGAGTAAAAGAAGATTATCAATATTAAATATATTTGAATCATTAATATTTATTTAATATTTAAATACTTTTTTATTACTTTATTTAAATAAAAAGAATAAAATTTAATAAATTTAAATTATTTTATCTAAATAAAACATTTGGAAATTAAAGTAGTTTAGAACAAGATCAATTTAAATTTAATATATTTAATTTTTTTAAAAAGGGTGAAATTATCCATCCAAGTATAAAGTAAAGATTTTAAAACAACACAGTTGCTTAAATAATTGCTTATACATGCTTCTTCACCTCAGTCTACAATGATAACGCAATTGAATCATGCATGTGACTCGGGAATCTTATAGAAATTGTCATGTCTCATTTGTGTTTTATTAAATTTTGCATTGTTAAATTAAAGACTTACAGGGTATATGAATTTGTAGAAATTGAATTCATTATATATAAATGAATGATCATATAATTCAGAACTTTATCAGTATCTTGAAAGAGAAGACTAAAGACGAACAAAATATAAAGAGAAAAAGTTATAAATTTATTGTTTGAAAGTTTGAAAACAAACATCTCATATATAATTTTCGTCATAACTTATTATGATTGAATATTTTCAATATTTACTTACAAGAGCATCAACCCATATGATTTCTGTCCCAATTGCATCCTTTCTTGCGTCTGCACTATATCAGATTTGGTCATTAGCCTTGTTTTATGCAGCATTCCACAAAACATACTAAGGATATGTCAGTAATTGCAATTGGTGATTCAAAAGAGTGTAAACAAAAATTTACTATTAATTTTTACCTATAAATTCAAAAGGGTTTTGAAAGAATACACAGAAACAGAACTTTAGATAATCCAACAAGAAAACTACCCACTGATTCATCTGATAATCTGCAGTGCAGCAGAATTGAGAGGGTATTTTATAATTGAGAATAAAAGCATAGTTGGAGGAAGTAGCAGTGACAACAAAGACATCCATTATGTGACAAATGTTCCATACTAGTTCTTAATTGGAGTGCGAAAGGGAAAACTAACACGTGGGTTCTGTTTGTTTTCGGACTTTTGAGGTGTGAACTTTGTTTTTAGGCTGTTGGAGTCTTCCCTCAAGGGTACTTGTTAAACAAAGACTTCATTTTCAATTCTATTAAAATCAGAACAAAAGCAACTTATATCAGCTCATCACCTTGGATTTTTCTTCACCAACTTCAACCATTGCAAATGGCGTTCTAGTAACTCATGTCAAAGGACCATCTTACCCTACTTCTCATATCTACTTAAAATTGTAAAATACCCTCGTATGGAATGTAATCATGTAATGTAATAGTTTCTTCCTCAAGAACAAACAAAACTTATAATTATAATAACTTAATATATTATAATAACGTAATATATCGTGATCTCCTTAAAATGATATTTTATTAGGTTCAATCATCGTATTTGAAATATTATCTGTCTTAAATTAAATTAAAATTTCGTTATGATTTATCATTATAAGTATTGGTTGCTTTAAAATTTAAAATTTCGTTATGATTTTATTTTTAAAAATATTTGAAAACTAATGAAAGATGTATTTAAATTAAACCCCAACCTCCTAATCGATGCGAAACAAATGTCATATTATTGTCCATAGGATAGAAATGTATCAAAATTCACCTTCACAATTGTGTTCATCAAGATTTGAAGGAGTAGTTAGAGTAGTGTTTATCAACGTCCCTCACACGATTACATGTTTTCAATCTGACACAGATGTCTTTTAAAAATTATTTTTTTTTGATAAGATTCCATAATTCTTCTCTTTTATTGGTCTTTAATTATTTCTGTATAATAACCTTTGAAGAAGGAACAAACCCAAATCCGACAAATAGCATGCTATTACATCATCATCGACCTCATTGTTACATCAAAGGCTTTATTAGTGATCAGTGGCCACCCTATTCTCATATCTATGCTAAAAATCAACCCAACCCTTTTTCCCTCCTACTCTCATGGAAAACATAGACATTTCATACCAATCTCAAAACCAAGACAAGAATTTTCCCTTGATGCCTGTTCAAATAGACAAGTCCTATGAGAAGAGAGTGATGAAGATTCCAAAAGTAGGAAACAAGATTGAGAAAAAGTTTCTTGGGGTGAGACAAAGGCCTTCAGGAAGATGGATTGCTGAGATCAAGGAATCCTCACATAAACTAAGGCTTTGGTTAGGAACTTTTGACAAAGCAGAAGAAGCTGCCTTGGCTTATGACTGTGCTGCAAGGCTTCTTAGAGGGAGAAATGCCAAAACAAACTTCCCAAACCCTGGAATCATGAACACTCATGAAGAAGACTACAGCATCTTGGGCAAGAATCCAAGGTCTTACCAACTTCTTAAGCATGCACTTATGAAGAACCATGCTCTTTCAACATCTCTTTATTCCACATTCATGCCTTGGAAAAACCAGATCATGATGAGAGATCAACATGACACGCTTGTGGAGGAAACTATAGTTTGTTCCATTCCTGAACAAGGCTCTGGCTGTTGTGGGTTTTCATTTGGAAGTTCTAAGGTTTATTCTTCTGTTGTTGTTGCTCCTTCTTTCAGTGCTTCTTCTCATGATGAAACCCCCTAAGATTTATTGCTTGTTGTGTCTTTCTTGAACCCTACTTTTACTTCACAAAACGATATCAAACTCTAGTTTTCTTCACTACATGTATGATATCTGTTACATGCATGCTATCACCAGATGATGATGATGCACTTACTCTTTCGAAACAAGGTTTTTTTTTTTTTTTTTTTTTTTTTTTTTTTTTTAATACAACCCTTTTAGATATTCTAACTAATACATTTCATATAC